>JGI24806J26614_1000794_pt1 | contig 10573 bp, 8 predicted proteins | sample Kansoi200umMDA_FD_26614 | JGI IMG/M metagenome (IMG submission 26614) | reverse complement strand
ATAATCTAAATGTATTGACCAATGTGGATGGGACCATAAGAAATAACGGAATTGTGTTAGGTGCAGCTGGCAGGCTTTCGTTTAATGGGGGTAGTCTGTATGTTCATACACGAAATGGCGGAAATGTTCCAACGTCAACATGGAATGCCACTTCCACGGCAAGTATTGAAGGAATTCTTAACGCAACACCGACAGGCTTCGGCCAGACGTTTGGCAATTTTACGTGGAATAGCCCCCTACAGTCTATAAATTTCTCGTTGGACGGCTTGCTTGTTACGATAAACGGCGACCTCACGGTAAACAGCACCGGGACGGGAAGTTTAAGGTTGAAAAACTCTGGAAGTGGTACAACAACAACCACGGTAAACGGCGACTATACCCAGACTGGCGGAACAGTGTATATAATTGGATCCAGTGAAAGTCAAAATTTGAATCTCAAGGGCGATTTCAATATGAGCGGTGGGACCCTAACAAGGGGGGGGTACTCCCGGGGCAACAAGTGTAGCCACTGTTATATTCAGCGGAACAACTGAACAGGCTTTCAACAAAACAGCAGGTACGATTTCCGGTGAAATCAATTTTACGGTTAATAATAATGCCATCGTGAACTTTGATACGCACGTTTTGAGTGGATCAACGGGAACGTTCACTTTGTCGTCCGGCGCGAAAATTATCACGGCTAACGATGACGGCCTTGGGCCCGCAGGTTCGGTTCAAATGACAACTTCTTTTAACAGCAATGCCGACTACGAGTTTAGGGGTGCTCATACTGGTGTGTTTACCACGACAGGTTCCAATACTGTGCGTGATCTTATAATTAACAACCCGCAGGTTGATGGTGAGGTAATTTTGGATCGGCCATTAACGGTAAATCGCAATTTCATTTTGACGGCCGGATTACTTACTACCAGCAGTACAAATCTTCTCACCCTGGGTACAGCCGCAACTGCATCCGCGCCTTCAGCAACTTCTTTTGTAAATGGTCCGATGGCAAAAACGGGAACTACGGCCTTCACTTTCCCGGTCGGAAAAGCTGGCGAAGGTTTCCGTACAATTGGCATCACCGCACCAACAGGGTTAGCTACATTCAGGGCTGAGTTTTTCCGGAGTAATCCGGCAAGTGGAACGTTAACTGGTGGCTTAACTCAAATCAGTAATTGTGAATTTTGGGACTTAACCAAAACAGGTGGTGGTGCGGTTACGGCCAAAGTAATACTTTCCTGGGAACCGCAAAGCCCCTGCGGAAGTTCATCGGTTTATGTTACAAATCCATTGACACTTGTCGTCGCACATTTGGTAGGAGGAAACTGGGTTAACGAAGGCCGGTCTGCCAGTACCGGAGATGCGACTGCCGGAACAGTAACTTCACTGAATAACGTAGCTACATTCAGCCCATTTGCGCTGGGTAGTATTTCATCATTAGACAATCCATTGCCTGTACTATTTGCCAACGTGAGAGCGTATGAAAAGAGCGGCGGCGTTCAAATTGAATGGAGCAATATGACTGAAAAAGATGTTGCCGGTTATACCGTCGAAAGGTCAGGAAATGGACAAGATTTTTCTTCGGTTAGCCAACATACTGCAACAAGTAATCAGAATGACAGGGTCGACTATTCGGCTTTTGATGCTAATCCGGCGTCTGGCAATAATTACTATCGAATCAAAGCCCAGGAAACAACCGGCAAAATTGTTTACAGCAAAATTCTGAACGTAAATGTTGGCAGCACAACTGAAAGTCTGAGGCTGTATCCTAACCCGGTTAGAGGCAACCAGATTACTATCAGCATGTCAAATATCAAACGTGGTAAATACACGCTGCGCGTAATCGCATCTTCCGGCCAGGAAATATTCCAGCAGGTAATTAACAACCAAAGCAGTAACCTGACCCAAACACTGGATTTACCTGCAACGATCAAGGGAGGCGTTTATAACCTTGTTATAAATGGCGACGGTTACCGTCAAACCAGAACTTTTGTAGTTCAGTAGGCGAAATCACAGAAATTTTATAAATAAGGACCCGCACCGCTTGGTGTGGGTCTCTTTATTACTGGCGGTCCTTGCTAGCCAGGATAGGTGGTTTTTCCCCATTATGGGTCAAATTAAGGGTAAATACTTGCAGATGTTCAGAGTGCCTATTAAGATTGCCCTCCCGTTCAAGTGTTTACTCTTGTTTTTTGAGGGTAACACTATTCAATCTCTATAATAAAACTCTGACCATGAAAATTCTAAGAATCCTACCCTTATGTCTGCTTCCCAGCGCGAAAATCTATTCGCAAAAGACCTGGGCCTAATGTAGCAGCACGTCAAATTGATGATGGAATACAGCTGGAATGGACAAACCTCACTGAACAGAATGTTGTGAATTATGGTAGAACGTTCAGCCGACGGAGAGGATTTCAAAGCCCTATACACACGGGCCGCGCTGCGTAACAACGATCAAAAAATGCAATACAATCCGTTGAACCTCGCCCATTCCATGTGGCAATTTTTATCGGGTAAAGGTGATTGAAACTTCCGGCAGGTCCATCTATAAAATTCCTGAATGTGAATTTGGATATTCGTAAAACTACGATGTTGTTATATCAAATCCTGTTACAGGTGGAACTGCCACGCTCACCCTGGGCGGTCTTAAGCCGGGCCGTTTTGACAGTGCTGAATATGGCCGGCCAAAAAGTAATCAATCAAAGACTGAATCTGACCGGTATTGCCCTACGCAAACCCTGAACTTTTCCTCGATGAAAGCAGGCATTTATAGTGTAATTGTGAGCGGTGCAAGCTATCGTGAAAGCAAAACCTTTGTTGTCCATTAACCCGCAAACTAAATGGCCGCAATTGTCTTATTTCGCTTAAAAGCAATAGTGTTTTTACCTGTCGAACGAAAAACAATTCCTACGTAATCCTTGCATTATTGAAGCCCGCAATATAGATTTGTACTGCCTGGTGAAACAGGTTTTCCCTTCCAATTCCTTCTGAAATCCGTACCAGCAAGTGTTCGAAAATAGGTTGCAATTTGCCTAACGTCGGGTATTGTGCCGACACTTTTGAATGTGTTTTCTCCCTTGTTGCTGCTATTAATTCCAATCCTTCTAAAACCAACAGTGGCGTGGTTACAGAGCCGATGGGACCCTTTCCGTAATCTTATTTAAACGATGAAGAAATTCTACTCTCTCGGAATTATTGTTCTTCTTACTGTGACGGCCTGGTCACAAACACGCAGTTGGGTTGGAGGAAGCGGGAATTGGAACGAAGTATCAAATTGGTTGCCGGCGGGCCTTCCAACTGACGAAGATATACTGGAATTTGCGGGTGCTTCAGCCACGATAAACAATGTGCCTTCCACAACTTTCAAGGGACTTATCATTACTGGTTGCGACATCATCTTAAACGCTGCTTCAGGTACTGCGCGCACCCTGACTTTCGGAACTTCTTCATCGGATTTAGCTATAAACATTAATGCAGACGCCAGCCTTACTATTGGAAATAATTTAGACATTGCTTTAATTGAAAACTCCCTTGCTTCAATTGATGGGACACTGATTGTGGCTACTAACCGGCAATACATTACGAATGCAGGCGGACTTACAAGAACTGCTGTTACTGGAGTGATAATAAATAACGGAGGAAAGATTGTATCTGAAAAAGCTAAGCTCGAATTTGCCGACGGAAGTATTTATCAGCATGCAATGAACGGCGGTGAAATTCCGAATGCAACCTGGGCGCCGAGCTCTACTTGCAATATAACAGGTATCGTTACAAGTGTTCCGACGGGACAAAACCAGGTTTTTGGAAATTATAAATGGGATTGTCCGAATCAAACCGCAGCGAGCTCAGGTGCTAACTCTATTCCATCAATAATCGCCGGCAGTCTTATCATCAATAGCATAGGTGCGGGTACTGATCCGGCCGTCTATTTGCAATTGCCTGACAAGGTCAGTATCGGAGCGAATTTTATATTGCTGAGCGGTGCCTGTGTTTCAAAAGCTACCACGGCGTCAATTGATCTTGCAGGTAGTTTTATTATGTCAGGCGGTAGTATCAAGGCCATTGCTACATCATCAAATGCTACCGTCCAAATTAACTTCAATGGGACGACGAATCAAATATTTTCAAAATCAGGCGGCACTATCGGAAAAAGTAACGGAACTAATTCAAAAGCTGCAGTTAAGTTTTCCGTGCTGGAAAATGCATCAGTTGATTTTGGTGAGTCAATACTGGATGGCGATGCAAGCTTTACGCTGGAGCACGGTGCCAAATTAATAACCGCGAATCCCCAGGGAATTTCGACAACGGGTGCAACCGGATCAATCCAGGTAACAGGCACAAGGACTTATAGTGGCGAAGCCGATTATGAATATAATGGATCTGCAAAACAGGTGACCGGAACTGGCCTTCCATTAGTAGTGAGGCGCCTCATTATAGACAACAGCTCGGGTGTACAGACAGAAGGCGGGGTGATTCTTACCAAACCTATTGCCATTAACAAGGAGCTGGTTCTCGCAAACGGGTTTCTTCGTTCCACATCAGGCAACATGCTCACCATCCTTGATGGAGGGGAAGTAGCCGCTCTAAACAACTCTTTTGTCGAAGGACCGATAAGGAAGGCTGGAAATTCTGCTTTTACTTTTCCAACGGGCTGGTCCGGTACTAATGGAGGATTAATTCCAATTGGAATTTCATCGCTAACCACATCGTCAATCATCCAGGCCGAGTACAAGCGGGCGCCGGCCACAAATAAAGGTGCGACTATAAATGCCCCGCTTCACCACATAAGCTATTGCGACTATTGGGAATTGTTTTCAATAAGCGGAGATCCCAGTGCAATTGTCACCATGTACAGGAATGCACACAGTAACTGTAACCCTATTTCTACCGTACAGGATTTCACAACCGTTCGCGTGGCTCGTTCTAACGGTAATGCATGGACACAAATGGGAAATGAAGATGGTGGAATGAACGCCGGTACAGGTTATGTCATATCCGACAGCGCAGGTATTGCCATCAATAAAACAGATAAGTATTATGCTCTTGGTAATATTTCTTCTGCTAAAGATCCGTTACCGGTTTTTTATGATAGTGTTCTAGCTTATGCAAAAAATGCCGGGGTCCAGATTGAGTGGAGCAATTTGACGGAAAGGGATATTGCCACCTATTTTGTAGAACGTTCTGAAAACGGAAGAGATTATAGCATCATCAGTCAACAATTGCCCAAAAGCAACCGTGACGATAAGGCACGTTATGCCAGCTTCGATCCTAACCCTGCTCCGGGCGCAAACTATTACCGTATCAAGACGATTGAAAAAAGCACAAAAATAGTTTTTAGCAGGATCGTTAAAGTGGAAATAGATAAGCCTGTTCAGAATTTTATGATTTATCCGAATCCACTTACAGGCAACCAGCGGACACTTACAGTTTCAGGTATCATGCAGGGCGCATATTACCTACAGATTGTTAATGCAACAGGTCAGCTGGTATATCAGAAAAGCATCACCAACCAGGGAAGTTCCAACACACATTTCCTGGATCTACCATCGCATATCAGGAAAGGATTTTATAATGTAATTGTGATAGGAGATAGCTACAGGCAAAGCAAGAGCTTCATTGTTCAGTAACGGTAGAGAGTGCCGATAGAGAAAAGGGTGGCCATTCAGTTGTGCCGCCCTTCTCTGCTTTTTGGGATCAGTCAAATTGATTTGGTGGTGTGGGAATGATGCTATCTCAGCTTGTTGAGGCTCTTAACAAGTCGCTCATCTTTCCAGATACCTCTTAATGCCATGATATAGCCAATTAAAATTGCCAGCACAAAAACGGATGTGAGGGCGAAGTTTCCTGCAGAAAATTTTTTCAATTGAGCAAAATACACGGCCACGAGGCCAACAGAAATAACGATTCCCGCAATCGCGAGCCTTGCCTGGGTTTTTCTATCCTTAAACATAAATATAGTGACCGCTGCAATAAGCAATGAGGCCCCGGTGAGCACAAGAAGAAAAAAATTGCTTGCTCCATCCAATTCTTCAAACCGTGACAAATTGTTTTCGACAATATTACCTGTATAAAAGGGAAACCGAAAGCTCAGAAAAGAAGCTACAGCCGAGAGTAACAGCCAAAGGCTTTGCTGTCGTTGAATCATAAAGAATTCTTTCCGCCAAATGTAGGAAATATTGATCTTATAAACTGTTGCCAAAACGTGCGGGCCAATTCAGCTCGCGAGTGAACATTTACTTTCCGGTAAATGTTCTTTGATATGGGAATTGAGTGTTTCAACTTAAATAACGTTTCCGTTGGAACATAGCCTGTTTTCATCACCAATCTCCATCGATTCAACCTTCTCTGAATAATGATTGCGAAAGCGAGAGCACGAAATGCAGTGGGTCCGTTTGTAAAATGAAATCAAAGGGAACTGCAAAAAATGATCGTAAAAATGTCGGGCAGACATATGGAAGTCAATCCCAGAAACTTGGTATAAATGCAAAAAACCCCACCATGTAATGGAAGGGTTTAAAAGGCTAGTAGGTAAAGCCAGCCAGATTGCCGGGGAAGCGATTTATTTACTCTTGGTAAAAATTTCAGTTTCGGTCATTTCACCATCCTGGATGCGGATAGTCTTGAACGACTTGCTGTCTTCTATTTTGACCAGGTAAACTTTTGCATTTCCTACAGAAACTTCATTCACGAGAAAGATATTGAAATCATAGTAGGTGCTTTTTACCATGTGCCGGATTTCTTTAGGCAGCTTGTCTTCCTGGTAGGTGCGAACTTCCCCAACCGGGCGTCCTTTGGAATCATAATAGGCTTTGGTCTTAATTCCATCTTCTGTGAAAATGGCTACAAAACCATCTTCAACCGCGAACCATGCAGCCTTGTTTTGTTTGTCATAGCTTTTGCTGAAGTGCTTTACAGCTTTCTCATTGATGTTGGATAAGTCGGCTGTGGCGGCTTCATCAGTTGCAAGGTCTTTTGTAAGAATGCTTCCGGGTAAGGTAGAGTTATTGCTTTGCGCAAAACCAAAAGTGGCAAGAGCCAAAAACGGCAGAATCACCGTAACATGTTTGAAAAATGAATGTTTCATTGTTTGAAAGGTTTAATGGTTAACAATTTTTGAATAATAAAATAACAAATAACTATTTCTATGAAACGGCTGCTTTTCAGCAGGGCCCTCCTAAAGTGCGGAGATAAACAGTTTTTTTATTGAGAAGAGCAGCCGGAACACTTTTTCGAAATTGTGTGATCAGTTAAGTAGTCGGCGGTAAGTATTAACGGGGAAACATTGAAAGAGTTTTTTCTTATCATTTTTTTTTCTGTACCTTGATCATGACAAAAGAGGTATATGCCCACTCACCCAGCACCGCATCACTCTTTTGACCGGGATATTATCAACAGGTTAAGGCAGGACGGCATCGACCGGAAAAAAGGAGAGGAACAACTTTTTAGTAGCTACGCCTATTTTATAGAACAGGCCATGCACAATTATTCTTTTTCCGAAGACGAGGCCTTTAATATATATGCCGATACCATCCTGGCGGCAATTTCCCAGATAACCGGTGGCTCTTTCGAAGAGCGATCTTCCCTTAAGACCTGGCTTCATCAAATATTTCATAATAAATGTGTTGACCTTGTCCGTAAAAAAGCGACTAATAAAAATAGCGTGAACCGTGCTATATCTATACCGGACAGGCTTTTGCAGATGGCTGACACCGCAAAATCTGTGATCCAGCAGATGATGGAAAAAACAGACCGGGAACTGATAAAGCAAAAGCTAAGGGAAATAGGTGAAAACTGCCGCCAGCTGCTGATGCAGTGGGCCGAAGGGTACAGCGACAGGGAAATAGCAGAGGCGATGGCATATAAAACGGCGGACGTGGTAAAAACCAGCCGGCTGCGTTGCCTTGACAAATTGAGACAATCATATAAAAGCACATAAAAAATAAGTGGTGAATAATCTGGAATTAATAGAAGCATATTTCAATGAGGAGCTTCCAGCGGAAAAAAAGAGTGAGTTTGAACAAAGAATTACAAAAGATCCGGCCTTTGCAGAAGAAGCTGCTTTTTATCTTTCTTCAAGGCAGGCAGCGGCTTCGGAACTGGAAGAAAACAGAAGTAAGTTTAAGGCTATATATCAGCAATACAAGCAGGAAAACGTTGCCGAAGTACGAAAAGTGACTCCGCTGCGAAAATTATGGCCCTGGGTAGCTGCAGCGGCTGTTCTGGCGGGAGTTATCTTTGGATGGTCTACTTTCTTTCAACCAGTTTCTCCTGTGCAGTTGGCGGATAAGTACATAAAGGAAAATTTTGAGAACCTGGCGGTGAAAATGGGAGGACGCGAGGATAGCGTGCAGACAGCTTTACGATTGTACAACGACGGCAAGAGTGAAGAAGCGTTAAAGTATTTTGAAACTATGGCAGTTCGAGACACCTCGTTTGCCGATGCGAAGAAATACGCCGGAATTATCTGTCTTCGGCTTGGTCAATACGATAACGCAATTAGCTATTTTTCACAATTGGAAAGGCAAACAAACCTTTATGCAAACCCCGGAAAATTTTATCATGCTCTTACTCTGTTAAAACGCAAACAGGCCGGTGATATCGAATCAGCTAAACAACTATTCAGTCAGGTAGTTGATAATAACCTGGAAGGGAAAGGGGACGCTCAGGAATTCCTGGAGAAATGGTAGCGTTGATGGTTTAAAAATATGTTATGGTTAAAGTAGCAAAAATCAAACCTCAAAAGGGGTGTCCTTATCATCTGTCCGGTATCGACTCGGCGACGGCGGCGAAAAGACCTGTAAGTATCGAAAAGAGAGAGGATAGAATTACAATTATCCTGAAAGGCAATGCACGCGAAAAAAAGCAACAATTGAAAATTACAAGGGGAATAATCTATGGAAGAAACGTCAAAATCAAGAAACTTTTCACTGATGTTTATGAGTTAGTACTTGCGAAAGGTTCAATTAAGGGTGTAGATCTTATAATGCGACAGCTAAGAAAGCACAATATTATAGCGCATCACGCATATAGACCCCTCGGTGCGAAGCTAATATTATACAATCTTACCGACAGGATCATGATCAAGTTTGTTCCGCAGGCAAAGGAAGATCAAATAAAGAAGTTACTTGTTAAGTATAAATTAAAAGAACTCTATACATCCGAATCGCTGGATAATACAGGCAAAACTGTTGTTGTTGAGGTAACAAGCCAAAGCGGCGCAGAAGTTTCCACCGGCATGAAACCACCTGAAGGTAAAAATCCCGCGAAAATTGCGAATTTGTTGGAGGATGAACGAATCGTTGATACGGCGGAAGTGAGTTTAATTTACAGGTTTCCGGATTTCCCCAAAAAAAGGAAAAAGAGGCAAAATGAAAGAGAGCAGGAAAGTGCTAAGGTAAAGGTGAAAAATGAAATTGACAGCGCGAGCAAGACAAGTTACCGAAAACCGGCAACGAGAGGCGGTGATATTGAAAAGAGTGCATTTGAACCAAAAGATACCTTTTTTAACAGGCAATGGTATTTGCATTTTCAAGGGAATATTGATTCTAAAGGAAATAAAATAGCCGAAGATGCTGATGTGGATGCAGTAAAGGCATGGGAAATTTTAAATGGAGGTGGTGATAAGGGAATCGTAATTGCTATAATTGATCCGTTCATCGATGCAAACCACCCTGACTTAATAAACCAGTTGTCAGAGGATATAAATACAATCAAGGAAGAGTTTATATTCAGCTCGGCAGAAGGTGAAATTAGTGATGCAGCGCTTAACAATACGTTTAGTCATGGGACGAAATGTGCGGGAATTGCGTTAGCTGAAAAGAACGACCAGGGTATTGTTGGTGTTGCTTATGGCTGTAAATTTCTGCCGGTTTGGCTGGATATGAGGGGGGGCGAGGATTTAATTATTAAATGCTTTGAGAAAGTAGGAAAAATAGCACATGTAATTTCGTTTAGTAGCTCTCCATTACCAGAAAATATGAAGAGCGGAAATAATAAAAGTCTTCTAACTGAAAAATTATCGGAAGTGGCCAAATTGGGGGGACCCAAAGGTAAGGGGTGCGTGATTTGCGTAAGTGCCGGTAATTTCCAGGTACCTATAAACGGAAAGATAGAGGATGAAGGGTTCGTATTTCATTTGGATAATGGTGATCCGCAGAACATTGATAAAGGTGAGACTATCGTCAATCTTTATGCCGCTAATCCCGATGTGATCGCCGTTACCGCTTCTACGAGTACCGGTACAATTGCCGCGTACACTAATTTTGGTAACGAGGTTAGCGTTTGTGCGCCGAGTTCTAATTGGGATCCTTCTCAAGGAATGACGAAATTAACGGCTGCCGGAATATACACAACTTCATCTTTGGATGGCGACCAGATGGACGGGAACGGCTCGTATAGCGACAATTTTGGTGGCACTTCGGCCGCTGCTCCATTAGTAGCGGGAATTGCGGCGCTCGTCTTATCAGCGAATGATAATTTGCCCGCGGCAATTGTTAAGAAGATCTTGAAGGTAACTTCTTTATTTGATCTTCCTTTGCCTGCGGAACAAACTTGATCATGATCCTGTCGGTAAGATTGTATAATATTAGCT
>JGI24806J26614_1000793_pt1 | contig 10575 bp, 10 predicted proteins | sample Kansoi200umMDA_FD_26614 | JGI IMG/M metagenome (IMG submission 26614) | reverse complement strand
ATTTATTTGAAGCCAGCTGCGGAGGCATGGGATTGACCGGAATCATCAGCCGTGTAAAATTCCGGCTAAAGAAAATAGAGACTTCTTATATCAGACAGAAACAAATCAAAGCCGGAAACCTCGATGAGCTGATCAGGCTCTTTGATGAATACAAGCATTATACTTATTCTGTGGCCTGGATTGACTGCCTGAAAAAAGGACCCCATTTTGGGAGAAGTATTTTAATGCTCGGCGAACATGCTTCCGTGCAGGAGCTGGGTGAAAATCAAAAAAAGAATCCGCTGAAAATGCCCGGGAAAAAACAAATAAATTTTCCGTTCAGCCTGCCCTCATGGGTGTTGAATACATTTACGGTGAAAGCTTTCAATTTTTTATTTTATTCTAAAAATCTGAAAAAGGAAATCAATCATATTATCGGATATGAACCCTTTTTTTATCCGCTGGATGCTATTCTGCACTGGAACCGGGGTTATGGGAAAAAAGGATTTGTGCAATATCAGTTTGTACTTCCCCTGGAAGCGGAAAAGGGTTTGGTTGAAATACTCCACAGGATCAGCAATAAAGGTATGGGCTCATTCCTGGCCGTGCTTAAAGTATTCGGTAAACAGGAGAGCATCATATCATTTCCACGGGAAGGATATACACTGGCACTTGATTTCCCGGTTAAAGCGGGCCTGCTGGAATTCCTCGATGAGCTTGACCAGGTTGTACTCCGTTATGGAGGCCGCCTGTACATGTCGAAAGATGCCCGGATGAAACCCGAAATACTCCGGCAGGGTTATCCCGGACTCAAAAAATTCAAGGATATCGTCCACAAATATAATCCGGATGGCAAAATCCATTCAATCCAGTCAGACAGATTATTTTTAACATCTAACTGATCTTCATGGCAACTGTCCTAATACTCGGTGCGACCTCGGATATCGGAGTAGCCATTGCAAAAAGATTTGCCTCTGGTAAAAACGATATCATCCTGGCAGCAAGAAAACCGGAACAACTGGGTCCCCTTGAATCGGATATTCGTATCCGTTATGGATCAAACTGCAGTTCTGTTGCGTTTGACGCCCTGCGATATGAATCACACGCCGGTTTTTTTAATTCCCTGCAGGTAAAACCGGATATCAGCATATGTGTATTCGGTATTCTGGATGATGAGGAAAAGGCGTTTGAAGACTGGCAATTAACAGAAAGGATGATTAACACCAATTATACAGGCGCTGTTTCCATATTAAACATTGTGGCAAAACACTATATCACGCAGAAAAAGGGAACGATCATAGGCATCAGTTCGGTAGCCGGTGACCGCGGCCGTGCGAGTAAGCTCATATATGCCAGCGCCAAGGCCGCTTTTACGGTTTACCTCTCCGGTCTGCGAAATAAATGTTTTAAGGACCAGGTTCACGTAATGACCGTTCAGCCTGGCTTTGTCTATACCAAGATGACAGAGAACCAGTCATTACCCAAATCCTTAACATCCACGCCTGCACAGGTTGCAGACATTGTCTATAATGCGTATCTTAAAAAAAAGAATATTATTTATATAAAGTGGTTCTGGAGGTATATTATGCTTGTTATTCAGGGAATTCCGGAATTCCAGTTTAAAAAAATGAAATTGTGATTGGAAAGAAAATTGCGTTTTTTGATTTTGACGGAACCATTACTACAAAAGACACTTTATTGGAAATTATAAAATTTCTGAAGGGTAAAACAGCATTTTATACTGGTTTCATAATACATGCACCTTGGCTCATCGCATATAAGCTTAATTTGTTGCCGAATGACAGAGTAAAACAAAAAATGCTGACTTATTTCTTTGGGGGTATACAGGAACTGGTATTTCGTGAGAAATGTGATTTGTTTGCTGATAAAGTACTTCCGGGACTGATCCGTCCCGCTGCTCTGACGGAAATCGGGCAACTCCGGAAAAGTGGTTTTGAAATTGTGGTGGTATCTGCATCAGCGGAAAACTGGATCAGCAACTGGGCAATTCGTTTATCCGTACAATTAATTGCTACCCGTCTCGAAGTGAAAAACGGTAAACTGACCGGGAGAATAGCGGGTAAAAATTGTTTCGGCCAACAAAAAGTAACATGTATACAGGAACACTGGAACCTGAGTGATTATGAGGAAATATATGCTTATGGGGATTCAGCTGGTGACAAACCTATGCTGGCCCTGGCAACAAAATCATTTTATAAGCCATTCAGAAACGGATGAAAACTTTTTATTTACTAGGCCATATTTTTAGCTGGGCAGTTTTTATTTATTTCGCAGCGAATACTCTCTATCTTTTTGTGATTGCCGTTTGCGGACGTCTTCTGAAAGGTGAAAAATTCAAAATACAAAATCATAAATACCGGATTGCCGTTCTTATTCCCTGTATAAGGGAAGACAGTATTATCGTAGACACTGCCCAGCAGGCCATTGCGCATGATTACCCTTTTTCCCGGTTTAATGTAACGGTAATAGCGGATAAATTAAAATCCGAATCTGTAAATGAATTAAAGCTGATTCCGGTGGAGGTACTGGAAGTGAACCTGAGTATGAAATCAAGATCCCTGCATGCAGCACTGGAATCCCCTTCAGTAGTCAATTCTGACATCGTTATGATATTGGATGCTGATAATATTATGGCGCCCGGCTGTCTGGAGAAAGTCAATGCGGCATTCCATGCCGGATATAAGGCTGTGCAATGTCACCGTACAGCAAAAAATAAAAACACTTCCATTGCGATGCTCGATGCCATGAGTGAGGAAATAAATATCAACCTGTTCCGTCGCGGACCTTCGGTTGCGGGTTTGTCGGCTGCTCCGATCGGATCCGGCATGGCTTTCAATACGGACCTGATCCGCGAAATTTTTTCAACAGAAGAGATCCTTGAAAACCCGGGGGAGGACCGGGAGATTGACATGCAGCTGATGCGCCGCAATATAAAAATGGAATTTCTTGACGACGCCCTGGTATATGATGAAAAAGTTGCCAGTGCCATCGTCTTTGAAAAGCAGCGGGTGCGCTGGCTTGAGGCACAGGTAAATCATGTGCGGCGTTTTTTTGACGACGACATGAAAATGGCGCAGAAAACATTTCTCTTTTATAATAAATTCTTTCAGAATTTATTGCTTCCGCGCGTTCTCACGCTGGTGGTCTTTTTTATCCTGCTGGCAACCCTAGTAGTTCAGTACCTGTTTCATCTGCCTCTGCTGGAACCCGTACCTGCAATCTGGATTGCGATGATGGCCCTCTATTTCATGACACTTTTGATTTCCATACCCAGGGAATTTTACAGCATGCAGACCGTCATCGCCCTGAGCCGGGTCCCACTGCTTATGTTTTCCATGATCCGCGCGGTCTTTCAAATGAAAAAAAAGCGCAGGGAGTTTATCCATACACCCAAATCATTTACTTCGCAGGAAAAACTTTAAAGGAAGTAAGAGTTTAAAACATCCGCACTATCACAGTTCCGATTTACTGCTGTTCACCAGATTATACCCCACGCCTTTCAGGAAAAATTTTAACTGCGTCAGCTGACGGTTTTTAAGGTAGATGAAAATGGATTTGGGCAGGGTAAAAAAGGTAAAAAAAAGAATAAAAACGAACAGGTGAAAAGGGTCACTGTTACGTCGCATAAATAAAATCCTGTTTCTTGAATGATAATAGGCTTTTATTGGATTTTCCCGACCGACTGTCATGGACTCTTTATGATAAATGGTGGCTTCCGACTGGTACCAGATCAGGTAACCGGCTTTCAGAATGCGGGCTGACCAATCCCATTCCTCATAGTACAGAAAAAATTTCTCGGGAAACATGCCCGTTTTTTGGACCAGTTCCTTGCGGACCATCATGGCACAACCGTGAGCACCATGAGTGGGGCCGGAAATATTAAACTGTCCCCGGTCTGTTTCCAGGTCGCCAACTGTGGATGTTCTGCCCGTAAATGGATTCATAGGTTTGAATCCTGCGTATTGGATAGTGCCCGGACTTTCGAAATATTTGATTTTTGGGCAAACAACACCGATTTCCGGATTTTGAAGCAAGGGCAGGAGCAGGAGCTGGATAAGATCCGGTGTCATCTCAGTATCATTATTCACTATGAAAAAAAAATCACCCAATGCGTGTCGCATGCCCCAGTTATTTCCTCCGGCAAAGCCCAGGTTTTTATTACTTCTTAAAAGTTTTGTATGGGGGTAATCGGCCGGATTGAAAACTGTTTCCGGATCCTCGTCGGAAGCCATATCACAGACCAGGATCTCATAATTTGAATAACGCAGATTTTTACTGGACTCCAGAAACGCAGCCGTGATACGGGCCTGATTATAATTCAGGGTTATCAGGGAAACCAGTGGTTGCTGATCTTCATCCAGAGCATTCATGCCGGGAAGATAATGCGGAAAGCGGACCTGCGAAAACTAAGCGCTGGATTTTTGAATCAGTGCTGAAGGTGTATTGGCCATGATCCAGAGGTCGTACATGAAATTATATTTATTGGCATAGTCAATATCCAGGCTGATTCTTTCCTCAATAGACATGTCTTCACGGCCTCTTTTTTTGATCTGCCAGAGACCAGTCATTCCTGCCGGTGCAAGAAAACGCTGGGCGCATTGGTCGGTAGTCAGCGTAGCTGCTTCATACAAGGGCAGCGGACGGTTACCAACAAGTGACATGTCACCGAGTAATACATTCAATAGCTGGGGCAGTTCATCAAGGCTTGAATTCCTGAGAAAAACACCCACTTTGGTGGCGCGCGGGTCGTTATTGATTTTGAAAAAAGTTGGGCTCGCCGGTTCAGTCGCGGTTGTATACTGATTAAGATGAGATAACTCCTGTATACGACTGTCAGCACCCGTAAACATGGTCCGGAATTTATAAAAATCAAAGATTTTATAACCCCGTCCCGCTCTTTTGGAAATATAGAAAATGGGTCCTTTGGATTCGATCCGGATTGCCAGTGCTATGATGAAAAACAGCGGACTTAACAACACCAGGGCCGTTAATGAAACCAGTATATCAAAGCTGCGTTTAAGTATACTGTGAATATTCACCTGCGGTATGACCAGCGCCTCGTCTTCTTTAAGACTGCTTTTCATTTCGATGGCTTTGGACTTTACTTTATTCAGAAAACGCACTTTGCTCATTAAAGAACCTTGCTCCGCATTTTCAATCTGCATGATATCGTCGGCCAGCATGTGTTTTTTATAAAGGCCCAGTTCCATTTCGCATAGATTGGTGGAATCCATGATGAAAGGAATGGATGCGAAGGCAGGATTACTGTTGAGGAAATGCACGAAATTCTTTACAGCAGTAATATCAAAGTTGGATTCACAGAAAATGACTTCGGGAAGTGCATTTTTTTCCTGTTCGGTGGATCTTTTTAATTCAATGCGGGCATTGTCGATGCTGTCGGAAGCGTAACCTCGTTTGAAAAGTTTAACAAGCTTCTCTATGTTGACGGGATTTTTGCCGATATAATAAAATCCGCTGTGAACGACCATCTGGGGATTGACAGCAACCTCCTTTGCGCGTATGCTATATCGCACAAAAGATTTTCCTCTGTAGGCTGTCTTGGGTAAAAATGTAAATTCCATAGTTAGAATAAGGTTTGATTTTCAGGAATACGTTAGCATCGATTAAACTGCTTTCATTGGGTAATAGGTATCGAACGTTTTGTTTTCTATCAATTGTTGTACCGCATTGACGAGATCTACCGGGTTAAAAGGTTTCAGAAAATAATTCTGTACCTGGAATTCCACACATTTCGCTTCAGTTTCGTCAGCACTTAGTCCCGATAGTACCATCACGGGAATATTTTTATAAATTCCACTGGACGACAGTTGTTGTATCAGTTCCCAGTTTTCCAGGTCCGGTAATTGGGGATCAGCAATAATCAGATGTGGAAAATTTCTCTTCGATAACCAATGCATAGCTGAACAACCATCAGGTACCGTGATCACCTGATAAGATTTTCCAAGAACTGTTTGAAGCAAAAACCGGATCGCTTTACTGTCATCTACAGCTAAAATTTGCTTTTTCATGGGCAGAAGTCATTAATTTAATTCGACTCTGTTCATCACAGTAGGTTGGAATCTCAGTACGCGGTTAAACATGAGGTATAGGCATCAAAGGGAAAAACCTGAGATATGGATAAGCAATCTGTATTAAAAGAAAAAATCAGCAATCGGGGGATTTCAAGGATAGATGGCTGATTATGGCCTAACTAATTGGGATTAGGGGATTTCAGAGGAATTGAATTGGTTGTTAGAATTTCTACGATAAAAGTAAGTATTTTTTCCTAAGAACCAAATATTGATTCCCCTTTTTTTGAACCTGGCAAATTATCAATTTGTAAAGACTCCGGTTTCAGGGATGAGGATGCCTGGCTGCTATTTCCCAAACCACGGATTGTTTATTTCTGATAAACCTGTAGAAGCCCATGAACACTGACATATTCATGAACAGAAAATAATATGGAATATACAGCGCTTTTACTTTTAGGTTCCTGCCGGCAAAAAACCAGCCCGCCAAAGCCAGGCTTAAAAATACGGTCTGGGCTAGTAAAAATACTATATAAAAGCGACTTGCATCCTGATAAACCAGGAAGATATTGGAGACAAACAAGGCAATCAGGCAAACCGGGCAGAGGGTCCATCGCAGAATCCGGTGTGAAATGAACTGAAAGGCTAAAACAGGATACCGGAATGGATTAAAGAGTTTTTTAAGGATCACCATTGCCTGGAAGGCCCCGGCAGCAATCCGGACTTTTCGCTTTTGTTCTTCCTTCATGGAGGCGGATGCTGTTTCCAGGGCAAATGCTTTCGGTTCATAACGGATCACGTAACCTGCCATGCAAATCTGCAAAGACTGGACAAAGTCCTCAATAATGGTATTTTCAGCAGCCTGGTGAAAAAGGGAAGTCTTTATGGAAAACAATTCTCCAGCCGCACCCACTACCGAATAGAATTCGGAATCCAGTTTTTTTAGAAGTGATTCGTACTTCCAGTATATTCCTTCGCCCGCTCCGGCTGCCTGATCATCATCCGCGGAAATGATTTTTTTCTCGCCCGCAACACCCCCTACGTGCGGATCGGCATAATGTTTCATAATCTCCCGGACGGCAGATGCATTAAGCAGTGTGTTCGCATCACAAAATATGGTATAAGGTGTTTCAACATATTTAATGGCCCTGTTCATGGCTGCCACTTTTCCCTTTCTTTCCGGGTGATGGAGCAAAAGGATCTTGTTGTATTTTCGTATAAGCTCCGGCGTTGCATCGCTTGACCCGTCGGTAATGAAGATCCACCTGAGCTTCCCGGGCGGATAATCAAGCTCCAGGCTGTTCTGGATTTTCTGTTCAATAAAACCGGCTTCATTATATGCGGCTACCACCAGCGTGGTTTCCGGTTCAAAATCGGAAACCGGGCCCTGATGTACCGGATTTGAAAACAGTTGTTTTATTTTCACCAGTAAATAAACAATAATACCGTATCCGATATAGCTATAAAAAACTGTCAGAAAACTGAAAAAGAATAAAAACTTCAGCATGATCCGCGGTTGGCTTGACGCTAATTTAGAAGATTCAACCGAAGGGGAGCTGTTTAAAAAATATATTCTTAAAAATCGGTCAAACCGGAAGAGACAAGTAGGGCATGCTTTCTAATTAATTTTACTTTATGGAATTTATTATTATTTTTGATCCGGTTGGATTATCATAATCAACTGATTACCCGAATACAACAACGCTATCTGAAAACCCCGGATGAGTTGCTGCGTCAACTCGTCGCTGTCCGGGAACCTCCAATAATCCATTTCCGGTTTAATCTAGTATCCTCCGAACCGCCGGGCTGACGTCTCGTTAAAATGAAATTGTAAAAGTCTTACCCATGGATATTATTTATCTTTTTAAAGTACTGGTCAGAAGGAAGTGGACCATTCTTTTCTGTCTGATATAAGAAGTCTCTATTTTCTTTAGCCGGAATTTTACACGGCTGATGATTCCGGTCAATCCCATGCCTCCGCAGCTGGCTTCAAATAAATCACTGTAGCTATCCGGTGAACAGGTAACAGATTGCCCGGAAGCGAGCACGATTTCCATTTCCAGGATATGGTTCGAGAAGGAACCTTCAATATGATGATTTTTTCCATGTACATCGCTGGCAACGGCCCCGCCCACTGTGATGAATTTGGTACCGGGAGTAACCGGGAGGAACCATCCGGCGGGTACGATCACTTCCAGGATCTGGTCGAGGGTGAGACCACTCTGGCATTCGAAAATACCCGCTGTCGCATCGAAGTATAAGATCTTGTCGAATTTAAGGGTTGATATCGTGTTTCTGGCCAGGGAAGCGTCTCCATAACAGCGGCCGTTACCCCGCGGAATAAAATTTTCATCCCTCGAGAGCAATTCCCTGAGTTGCTCAGGAAAGGCAAATGATTCTTCATTGGATTCAATTACAGGGTAATTTCCCCAGTTGGCGATTTGCTTCTTCATTTGGCGAAAATAGTTACGTCTCGTAAATATAGAATCACATAAATGCTAACAACCCATAAGGCAAGGGTGATCTGTATGAAGAAGTCTTTATATAGGATCTCCGTAGGAGAGCCGGATTTTTTGAGTACAAATGTGATCTGAAGGTAACGCATCAGTCCGGCAATAACGAAAAGGCTGGAATAATATAACCGGTAAGTGCCCAGGCGCTGGACCGTTATCGGGGAAACCGTATAATTAATATAGGCCACAATGATGATGGCGCTCGATAATCCGAGCAGGATATTGAGAAAATCCAGGTTGTACCCGCTCATGGATTTACGCATATCCGTGCCCGTTGTACTTTTCAGCAACAGGTCGTCCCTGCGCTTGGCAATAGCCATGAAAAGCGAAAGCAGGAAAGTCATGATGATCAGCCATTCAGAAGTATCCACTTTTGAAATAACCGCTCCGCCTTTCACACGCAACACGAAACCGGCAGAGAGGATCAGGATATCCAGGATGGCAATATTTTTAAGACCAAATGAATAAGCCAGGTTCATAAAAAAATACAGGCCGAGGATGAACAAAAAAAGCAAAGTGTGGTCAGCCAGGTATCCAAGAATACTTCCCAGTACCAACAATAAAATACAGATTAGAATGGCCGCCGGTTTTTTAACCTGGCCAGATGCTAACGGGCGTTTGCATTTTACCGGGTGTCTGCGATCGTCTTCAATATCCCGGTAATCGTTAATGATATAAATGCTGGAAGCGAAGAAACAAAATGCCAGAAAGCCATACAAAATGAGTGGAACCCGGAAACCATATAAAATATGCTGAACCTGAGCGGGGACATAAAATTGTCCTGCAAAAAAAGAGGGTACTATTAAAAAAAGATTCTTGGCCCAGTCCCTGGGTCGTAAAAGCCTTATGTAATATTTCATTGGGGAAAAACTGTCGTCAATATACAACCATTATCTGTTTTGTACAACAGATGTATGATAGTGGAAAGCGGAATTGGACTAAATTTGTTTTCCTTCATGAACAGGACTTCCCCGGAGATATTAGCGAGCCCGATCGAGTACCTGAAGGGTGTAGGTCCGCAGCGGGCGATGATCCTGCGCAATGAACTCGGTATTGATACTTTTCGCGATCTGCTTGAATTATTTCCATACAGGCACCTGGATAAATCACATGTGGCATCAATTGCCGATATTTCCCCTGCAACAGAATTTATTCAGGTAGCTGGTTTTCTGGGCTCCCTGCAGATTCTGGGAACCGGAAAATCTAAAAGACTGGTCTCAACACTTAAGGATTCAACCGGCTCACTTCAACTGGTCTGGTTCCAGGGAATCCCCTGGATGGAAAAAACACTGAATCCGGGTTTCAGGTACCGCGCCTTCGGAAGAATTGGATTTTATAACGGAGAAGCCCAGTTGACACATCCTGAGATGGAGGGGTTCGATGAACTCAAAGGCGACAGCTCACCCCTTCAACCGGTTTATCCCAGCACGGAAAAATTAAAAGCCAGATCCCTGGGTGGGCGTCAGATTGCCAAACTTACCCGGCAGCTGCTTTCCCAATTGCGGGAAAACGATATTCCCGAATTTATACCAGAAGAAATTCGCAGGAAAACAGGTCTGATTTCCCGCTTCCAGGCTTTTCAATCCATCCATTTCCCGGATACAATGCAGGCATGGCAGCAGGCCCTTTTCCGGCTGAAATTCGAAGAGCTTTTTCTCCATCAGCTTAGAACAGGTATGATCAAAACCCGAAGGCAAAAACAATCCCATGGAGTCATTTTCAGTCAGGTGGGCCGGCTTTTCAATGATTTTTATTCGAAAACCCTTCCTTTTGAACTGACAGCTGCCCAGAAGAGGGTAATTAAGGAAATCCGGCAGGATACGGTTACCGGGCACCAGATGAGCAGGCTTCTGCAGGGTGACGTGGGTAGCGGTAAAACCATGGTGGCGCTTTTGACCATGCTGCTGGCTGCTGACAATGGCTTTCAGAGCTGCCAGCATTTATATCATTAACGATTACCGGGATATTGAAGACGATCGCAGACACCCGGTAAAATGCAAACGCCCGTTAGCATCTGGCCAGTTAAAAAACCG
>JGI24806J26614_1000792_pt1 | contig 10575 bp, 10 predicted proteins | sample Kansoi200umMDA_FD_26614 | JGI IMG/M metagenome (IMG submission 26614) | reverse complement strand
AGCTTATGAAAGATGCAGGACAGCATGCTGTAAGAGACCATGGTTACAAAGAAGAAGAAATAATGACTCCTGAAATGAAGGAGAAAATTAGATCACATATTCGCAGGGTTTGATCTGACTATATTAGAATTACAAGACGAGAGAAGGAAAAGAAGCAAGTTACAAGGTAGAATCTGCAAACTAACCCCTTTATTTTTTTGACTACTGAAAGGAAGAAGAAGCAAATCAAGTGCAGTGTGAGCAGCTATTGAAAACAGAGGGTAATGATGATTCACGTCAGGAACAGGAAGGAGTCCCAAATGAGTACATACATATTGAATATAATGATGCTTTTAAGACAAGTTACTAACAACTGACCTACGGTCATATCAGCTAACCTAGGTGGAAAAAATGAGTCAATTTTGGTGCGCATTCTATCGCATGCTGGTCAAACATGTTTTGGGTTCTAACTAATCCACTATATAGGCCAAAGAGAAAGCTAAATAAGAAAAGCAATAGAACCCGTATACATGCAGAGACCTAATCCAACAGAATAGTTACTCAGCCTATAAAGGAGAAGGGTCTTGATGCTATCGGACCCGCATAGTGATATTCATTATTCTCATATGCTTCGCTATTAGGAGGTTGGATAAATATACCAAATTACTTTATTTCCAGACGAGATACAATCAACTGTAACATTTTCTCCTTGCTGAGTTGTTAACGAAACACCACAAGATGATCCATTTATTCCATCATTAACTATCTTATTTATCTGTTCTTCTAATTGTTGAGATGGTGCCAAACTAATCTCTTCCAAAAACTCTTCTTCTATTTTTAACAAAATTATTACCTACAATTGAAGATACAATTTTAGTAGAATTGTCTATGTTTCCTACTGTTCTTTGTCCAAATATTAAAACGTACGACTTTTTCTCTGCATCTGCATTTTCCGTAGTGTTTTGTAATTGTAAAGATGATGTATCATTTTGTGCACTTACAATAGGCATAATAGCCACGCTACCTCCCATAATTATTGCAACTAATGAAATTGTTGCGAATAGTATCTAAAATGCATTAGATTGTCTGACGATGTCTACTATTTAAGCGGTGGGGAAACATAACTATCATTGAATTTTTTACAACCATTGTAGAGTTCCATGTATAGATTTCGACCTTTCCCCTGATTTTACATAAGGTAATCACCTCTCTTGCATTTTAAAGTCTAATATACACGTCTTACCCTTGAAATAATATGAGTACAATGAGCTACGTACATCCAGAGGTATTAGTAGATACACAATGGATAGAGGATCACTTAAAAGATTCTAATGTAAGGATAGCAGAGGTCGACTATGATCCGAAAGCTAACTATCAGTTAGGTCATGTACCAGGTGCCGTATTATTTGACTGGAAACAAGATATCAATGATCCTATTAGCAGAAATGTATTAAGCAAACAAGCTTGTGAAGACCTACTACAAAGAGCTGGCGTTAATAATGATATAACACTTGTGCTGTATGGTGACTTTAACAATTGGTTTGCAGCCTTTGCATTTTGGGTGTTCAAGTACTATGGATTCAAAGATGTTAGAATAATGAATGGGGGAAGGAAAAAATGGTTAGAAGAAGATAGAGAGATTAGCAAAGATATTCCTTCAAATCTTCCCAAGGGCAATTTTAAAGCCTCTGAACCTGATAAGAATATAAGAATATTTCTAAATGAAGTAAAACAGGCGTTAGACGCTAAGGATAGGATTAAGATGGTCGATGTAAGAAGTCCAAAAGAATTTACAGGAGAAATACTAGCGCCGCCAGAATATCCAACAGAACATGCTCAAAGAGGAGGGCACATTCCAGGAGCAGAGAATATTCCATGGGCTCAAGCTGTCAATGATCAGGATGGCACATTCAAGTCTGCAGATGAGCTAAAGAAATTATATGAATCAAAAGGAATAACGCCAGATAAGGAGATAATAGCATACTGCAGAATAGGTGAAAGGTCTTCTCATACATGGTTTGTCCTCAAATACTTACTTGGATATCCTAACGTAAAAAACTATGATGGCTCATGGACAGAATGGGGTAATATGATTGCTAATCCTATAGAAAAACAATAATAACTAATCTCCTTTTTTATTTCCTTATAGATAAACAAAGTAACAAAGTTTTTATAATCTCTTTAGATTCAAAGCTTGAATGGCTATTAATATTGTGAACTCATCAGATGAAAAACACACAAAATCACATGCAGTATTGGTTGTGACGGCTATTACTGCAGCCCTTTTATTTAGTAGTACAATTGCAAGTGGACTATTTCCTGGAAGCAGGGTAGTTTTAGATATAGGTACTCACCGTGCTTTTGCACAACAACAAAATCAAACTGGTGCTGCCACAACAGGTAACAATACTAATACAACAATAGCAGCTGCTTCTACCTATAATGAAATGCTCAACCCTAGACAAAAGGAGTATCCTGCACACTTAGGGTTTAATGATCTTCATATAGAAGCAATTCGACATATAGATCCAAATGCTACTCGTGCAGCATCAAATCAATCAGAACAAGATCTCTTTAATCTCATAGTACATCATCACTGCAAAGTATATAATGATATGACTGCTGCGTGTTTGCTGTTTCCGACTGGCATGAATGATCAAGACAAACCATATGGAATAGAATATGTTATTCCTTCTAACCTATACAAAACTCTANCAGAGGAAGAAAAGAAGTATTGGCATTATCATCTTACAGAATTACCTAGAGTTAACGCAACAACGCCTGATATGACTGCAGAGGAAGCAGCTAAGGTAAAACCTATTCTAGATGAAACATATGGCAAAGTAGTTTATTTCTGGCAATTCGGTGATCCACTTCCAATAGGTGAACCTAAAGCTGTAATAATACCGAATATAGTAGAGCAGGCAGAACAACAACAACAGAACGCCACTGGACAATAATAACAAGAAAATTTTCTAAAGTACATAAAAATATTACTTCCTTTTCTTTTTGTTATCATCGAAATATACCGGATACAAGTAGTTAGCAAAAAAAGCTAGCCAACCCATTTATGTTANCGAGAGATAATAGAATGATGATGATTATGGTAGCTATCAAATATGAGGTATAAGATNAAGTGATCGTACCTAACTCTATGCCGGTTTATCACAATGACGTATATACTATTTATCTTAAAGCTAATAGATAATTAGACCAGAGCAGAGCACAAGCTTTAAAGCTTTGAATATTCTCTGGTATTTTATAATAATCTACTTTTAGCACCGATATCTGCACTAATCCCACCGAAGCCGAAGAATTTACATTTATTACGAATATATTATAAAATTATAATTCAGCGGCTGATATAAGTTGTTCTGTAAACATTGTTATTATTGCTGCTGTTGCTTCAATATAGATTGAGGATTATCGCCACTAGCAAGAAAGGCAGAGATATATCTTCTTTTCATGCCTCTTCTGTGGGTCTGTGTTTCTCATTATAGTGCCGAATATAATCTGTGTCGCTTTCAAAAACTATATTACATTTACTACACATGATAGGTTCTCCACTTTTATCTCTGTTGACAGTCATATGTGTCACTAAACAAGTTTCAGAAGAAGTTCCTTAAAAAAGATTATCGTAAATTATCGGAGCTACTTTAAGCATTTTAACAGGTTTTGACCTTGGTACTATTTGACTTTAGTACTATTTGAATTAAAAAAAGCTAAATAAGAACAAAAACAACCGAACCCGTATACATGAAGCGACCTAATCCCACCGAACCCGTGACGATATCAGTGCTTTTTAGTGGGTCCTAAATAATAAAAGGTGAGAAAATAAATAAAATGTTAATAGAGTCAAAAGAGCCCACATCAGTAGCAGATCCATGGACATTATATCTGTACGCTATCAAGTCTCATCGACCATTGTAATCCTTAGTCCATGTAGTTTTTTTGCAAACATATACAAATGTTATAATAGAAATAATCCTCCAGCAAATATTCCTAAAGCAAACAATGTTGCATAATGTTGTTGATCCCTCGCATATTCAATTATGCTATCTGCATACTGTTCTATTTGCTTATCATCGAATTTCTGTAAAATCTTAAATCTGGCGCTAAAGTAATCAACGTATTTTTTCTTTTTCATAGTATTGAAAAAAAGATGCACCCAGTCCCGCCGTCCTATGCATGACTCTTTTATCCATCTTTGAAGCATAAAGAAATGCCAACAAATTAAAAAAAATTATGCGCTAACTCAGATCCAAGCAGTCTTTTATAGAACAGATCTATCGCTGCAGGTTTTATCATGCCTGTCTTTGTAGAGTGGGCCAATAGTAAAAATATGCTCTATGCTTGTAGTATTCTTTAATATTTTCCAGGAATTGTGTTTTGCCACATCCAGGTTCACCTGTCAAAAGTACATGAACTGGCTGTTCTGAGTTTAGAGCCATTTGTATAATCTGTTTGATCTCGTTACGACCATAGATAGATATTGTTGAAAATTTTATCTTCATTGTTCTTTCTGAAACCTCCAGCCTACCCATTTCATAAAACCTTGCACGGTGCAGGGTCTGACACTACTGTATCGAATAACCTGTGAAAGCCTGGGTCGTAACCAGGAAAACTATCTACATACTCTTCTTTCATACTTTACTCTTTAATGAAGTTAATTGATTAGACAAATTGAATTATTGATGGCTTAATGTTTCAGAATTGAGAACGGATCCCAGAAGAATATTTAAACTAGCCGTGAGATAAAATATCTCATTATACATGAATTGGAGTAGCGATATAAGGATTTGAACCTTAAAGAAATGTTCATACTTTCCTTGAGTGCAATAAATGAAAGAAAAGTTAGATCAGCTCTAACAATACTGATGGTACTAGTCGGGAGCAGTTTACTGGTCGCTGTGGGCGCATTTGGCGCGGGTTTCGCTGACTTCTTTAACAAACAGTTCAATAATTTGGCTCCAAACATACTATTTGTTTCAAGCGTACAGCGGGAAGAGGATGATACTGGTGGCTCTGTGGGTAGTGTTGCTCCTCCTCCATCGGCAAAGATAACACTAAATGCTGCAGTCGAATCCAGATTACGATCTCTTCCTTATGTAGAGCAAGTTATACCATCCTATCAGAGTGACATATCAGTTGAATCCGGTGCTGAATCAAAATCCTTCTCTCTCCTTTCTATGGATCCCACCAAACTACTTGTTATCGCGCCCTCTCTCGATCTAACTGAAGGTTCTACCTTCCCTTCTCCAGCTGATCCTACTGCGATCCTTGTGGCCGAAGACATTGCTTTTCCTCCTGGTGAAGCAACTCCATTCATCAATTTAGGGCAGAGTGTCAGGTTAACTTATTCGTTCGTTGAGCCAGAAACTGGAGAAGGGAAGGAAGAGTCAAAGAGCTTTGTGGTACGAGGCATTATTGAATCAACTGGCAATCCAACAGTAGATAATGCTGTTGTTATCGGTTTGCAGCCTGGAGACACGTTGCTTCAAAGAGCTGGTAAATATGATTCTCTTTTCGTTGCTGCTGTTTCAGCTGATTTCGTTGATTTAGTAGAAGAAGAAATAAGGGCTATCTATGGTAATGACATTGGAATAACTACTGTTCAAGCCATTCTTGAAACCATAGAAGAGTTTACAGGTGGCATTAACTCATTTCTTTCCAGTATAGCTATCATTTCCCTCGTAGTAGGAGCCGTAGGGATTATTACTACTCTATATACCTCTGTAGTAGAGAGAATCAGAGAAATAGGAACGTTGAAGGCAATTGGAGCAAAGAATATTACTATTCTTGGCCTATTTTTAATAGAAGCTGTATTAATTGGCATTATTGGAGCTACCTTGGGTCTGGGAGCTGGAATCGGAATGGGTTACATGCTAGTGAGTTCAAGTCCGGGAGGCGGAACAAGTGATGAAGGAGAGAGTGGTGCTACTAGCCCCGGCAGTAGTGGTGGAGATACACAGACCAGTACCCAAGAGCGCCAACAAGCAGAATCATTTACTCCAGTATTCCTTGTAGAAGACATGATGAGAGTATGGATTATTTCAGTTGGACTAAGCATGGTGGCAGGATTCTATCCTGCTTGGAAAGCTTCACGTTATCTTCCTGTTGATGCTCTAAGATCTATATAGAGAGTTTAGCAAGATACATCTTATATGCAATATCAATGTCTCCTACACAGACTTTTTCTAGTGGGATATTCCGTATGCTTTGTGAATCTGTAACATTAGAGTTCGATTGATTTGATTGACCATAAACAAGGTAGGTATTAGTCATTATCATAACTAGAACAGTTACTACAAGCAGGAAAATAATGATGACTGGTGCTGAAGTTGTATTTCCTTTGATTTTGCTTATGAAATACATTAGCTAATTTGCCTATATATACTACCTACTTACTCTTAGAGTTCTGGTGAAAGCCTTAGAATTTCTGATGTTTTATGCAGTGTATAAAGATCTCAAGACATATTGTTATATGTTGAGTTTACCATTGTGTGGAGAGATAAGCCTCCTTTTATAAAATGAGAGCGATACTTTTTGGAGGTCAGAAGACATTTGTCACTTATAGCTTATGCTGTAGGTTAGAGGGGATTATTTTAGGGTCAATTCTGTCACCAATTCCACAGAATTATTCATTGCTACTTTTTAGACCCGTGAGTTCATTAAGTGCTTATATTTCAAAATCAGGTACTCGTGTGACCTTAATTTTGGAGAATGAAAGTATGAATTTTTTAATCAAAGTAGATTACTTACACTAGTGTATTGCATACCACCGTCTCCTTGTCATAAATGTTTTGAATCCTACTTAACCCCCGGTCCAGGATCCTATGTCAAAGTTAATGTCCTTCATATATAGCAAAATACACTTTAGTCATCTTCTCAGTGCATATGTTTTCTTGTTAAGTTGCTTGTTTATAGCTCTTTAATTATCATTTACTATTGAAATGCTAAAGCCAAAATAAGGAAATCCGTTTATAAATGGTAATTGCATTTTAAATTAGAGTGACCACCTCTATTCCACCTCTGCCACCTAGTTCTCCTTCAATAAACAAATCTGAGATATTGTATGGAGTAGAGAATGCTGTAGGAAGAGGGGTGTACTTTATGTCAAATGTAAAACAAAGGATGGATATATTCTTTGACCATAGGGCACCTTCTATCGTAACCGATATTGCAGAATATAGGGATGGTTATATTGATATAAGAAAAAGAGGTGGAAAAATAAGATGTTTTACGGAAATTACCAAAGAAAATGTATATCATTGCAAAGAGCTAATGAAATTAGTTGATGAGCTTAGGCATTTAGATGGAGTCAGGGGAGGAATGGCAGTTAGTGAATCAGAGTATATGGCAACTACAGTACTACAAGAAGCAAAACCTCTTACTCAAGTCATTTATAGCAATGTCAGAGAAGTTGTTGAACAAGGACAGTATATCTTTGACACATTATGGAATGCAGCAATTCCAGCTCAGAAGAAGATAAGAGAAATTGAAGAAGGAATTGTACCTTACTATACTAAGTTAGTAAATGGACTAGATAGTATAATTAAAGAAATAATTCGAATAAATGAATCCTCTAATGAAATGTCCATTTGCGCAACTTCTGGAGGAATGCAATTTACTTGTAACTATCTTTTCGAAGTTACAAACAAGTTATTAGATAAATATAAGAAAGGACAGCACAAAGGTATCAGATATATAAGTAATATTGATAAAGACAACGTAGAAATAGCCAAACTATTACTTGATTCTGGAGTACAACTAAAACATGCCAGGAATTTACCACCGATGAGTTTTGGAGTTTCTGATAAAGAAATTGGAACAACAATTGAAAAACTGGAGCACGGAAAGGCTGTTCAAAGTCTTCTTGTCAGTAATGAGCCTATGTATGTTAAACACTTTAGTTGTATTTTTGAAGAATTGTGGAAAAATGGAGTTGATGCTAAATCCAGAATACGGGATGTCGAGGAAGGAGTTGATACTCCTGGAATTGACATAATTCAAAATCCATATGATATACAGGAACTTGCTCTTGAGCTTGCAAAGTCCGCTCAAAAAGAAATACGGATAATGTATTCTACAGCTAATGCTTTTCACCGGCAAGAATATGCAGGAGCAATCCAATTACTAAAAGAGGCAATTGTACAACGAGGTATTAAGGTTAGAATCCTGACACCTAAAGATGACTTAATTGAAGAAAAAGTACAAAAATTAATACAACAACAAATAGGTATACGCTATATTGAACCACCTTCACAAACCAAAGTCTCAATTATAGTAGCAGATGATAATTCCTCACTTAGTGTAGAATTAAAAGATGATACAAAAAGGACATCTTATGAAGCTATAGGATTAGCTACTTATTCTAATAGCAAGCCAACTGTATTGTCTTATATCTCAATATTTGAGAGTTTGTGGAAACAAGCAGACCTGTACCAACAACTAGAAAACTCGAATAAAGAGCTGGCAGCGGCAAATAAAAAACTAAAAGAATCAGATAAAATACAAAAAGAATTCATCAATATTGCAGCCCATGAACTTCGAACTCCTATTCAACCTATTCTTGGATTAAGTGAAGTTCTTCGATCTAAAATAAAGGACAAAGATGAATATGAGTTAATAGATGTTATTTCAAGAAATGCAAAAAGACTTCAACATTTGACTGAAGATATACTTGATGTAACAAAGATTGAAAGCCAGTCATTACAGCTCCAAAAAGAGAAATTTAATTTAAATGAAGTTATTATGAGTGTTCTTGCAGATTACGAAAGTCTAATCGGAAAAATAAAAGACGTAAAGGTTTCTTTTATATGTAAGGGAGATTTTTTTGTAGAAGCAGACAGGGGAAGATTAAATCAAGTCATTTCCAATCTGTTAGATAATGCTATTAAATTCACACAAAAAGGTAGTATAGTTATCTCATCTGAAAGAAAAGACAATAATAATGATAATAATGTTATTGTCTCTATAAAGGATACAGGAATAGGAATAGACCCAGAAATTATGCCAAGACTCTTTTCAAAGTTTGCTTCAAAATCCTTTGTAGGAACAGGTCTTGGTTTATTTATATCAAAAAGTATCATAGAAGCTCATGATGGAAGAATATGGGCTGAGAACAATCCTGACGGAAAAGGAGCTACTTTTACATTCACATTGCCCTTGTCTATAGCTCATTAAAAATTGAGACTAATTTAGTAGCATTCTCCAACCTTGTTCTCCACCTATAGAATCGTCATCTGGGATAAATAAGACTCACACATTGAACTAACCCAACAAATAGGTAATTGGAATGATCACAAAAGAATATCGCCATAATACAGAGTTTCACGGCACAGATTTGAACAAACCATATGTAAAAGCTGGCTTTATATCTGTTGCAGCCTCATTATTGGTTCTTTTGTCTGCAACAGAGCCACAGCCATTTGACCTAACTATGACAGCATTTGCACAAGATAATGATTCTACACGCAGAAATCCATCGGCTTTGCTATCACTACCAGGAGCAACAATAATGACTAATGGGCTGAATTCTACACTAGTAGATTTCGCTTCTAATATAGAACAGATAAGAGGTCACCTAAATGCTGCGGTAATGAATAAAGAGGCTGGAAATAATACGCTTGCAAAAGCACACACTCTACATCCAATAGCAGAGATATACTCTACTATAGAACCACAGATAACCAATGCTAATACAACTTTAAATGAAACTCTTTCAGCAAATCTAAACCAACTTTCGCAAATGGTCAATACGTCGTTAGCTGAGGAATTTAATAGTCAGAGCAAGAAAATCAGTGGATTACTGAACCAAACAATAAAGCAAGTTATTCCTAGCGCAATTGCTGATAATAGCACATTCAAGTTAGGTGTTGTTTCAAACTTGTTATCAATAGCTGGGAAGGAGTATGGTGAAGCAGTAGAAAATGGTTTAATAAAAGAAATAGTAGAATATCAAGACGGCCAAGCCTTTATTACAAGAGCAGAGGATATGTTTATGCAAGCATCTTCCACTATTCCTCAAGAAATGGATCCTGAAGTTCAAGAAACAAAACAATTCTTCTCAGATATTAACAATTCTATACAGAATAAGTCTAGTCCTGAAGTACTCGACAAATCTATTGAAGCAGCAATACACGAAATATCGGAGATAACAGGCATAAGTAAAGAAAGCCTTGGTGGTCAAACAGCTGGCACAGAATCAGGGGAGATAATTTCAGAAATAAGAAGCCTGCTAAACCAAACGGTCGAGGCGTATAGGCAACAAAACTACGCAGAGGCTGAAGCCCTTGCAACAACGGCATATCTTGATAACTTTGAATTTATAGAAGCACCACTAGCAGAGAAAGATGAGGCATTAATGGAAAATACTGAAGTAATGCTAAGAGAACAGTTAAGACAGCTTATACAAAATAAAGTGTCTTTAGAGGAGCTTCAACAACACATAGACAAAATACAAATTAACTTAGATAAGGCTGAAAAACTAATAGGATAAGTATTTCTGATGCTCATCCCTCCATATTCTCCTATTTTTATGGTGGCTAGACTTTGATGCATGCAATTGAATGTGTCAACAATATTAAGCCCATT
>JGI24806J26614_1000791_pt1 | contig 10576 bp, 11 predicted proteins | sample Kansoi200umMDA_FD_26614 | JGI IMG/M metagenome (IMG submission 26614) | reverse complement strand
CAATCAGCGGCATAAAAAACCTTTCACCAAACGGCGTGGTTATTCCGTTTGCAGATGGGCACACGAGGCAGCTTCCAACAATTACTGCGGGCCCGTTTCATTATACAACCTATGCAGATGCCTACTTGAATAAAGCAAGACAGCTAACAACATTACCTGTTAAACAGGCAGTCATCGCTGTATCTGCTATCAGTTTATTATACCCGCAGGAAGGTATTAAAGGATATTCACACGAACAGTTTATTAATGATTTGGTGAATGAAGCCGAAGCTGATATAAGAAGATGTTTGAACAGCGGCGCTTATAATGTGCAGATAGATTTTACCGAAGGAAGATTAGCATTAAAGCTTGATCCATCAAAAGGCTTGTTGAAATCTTTTATTGATTTGAACAACAAGGTGCTTGCCCGTTTTTCTGAAGAAGAAAGAAAAAAGATTGGCGTGCATTCCTGCCCGGGCGGTGATGATGATTCAACTCATAGTGCAGATATAAGTTATGCTGATCTATTACCCTTGCTGTTTCAATTGAATGCAGGTAATTTTTATCTTGAATATGCAGGTGAAAAAAACAAGCAGGATGTATTACAATCCATCAAAGAAAATCTTCGTCCTGATCAAATTGTATTTATCGGTGTTACTGATGTGTTGAATCCACGTATAGAAACGTCTGAAGAAATTCGTGATACCATTATTGAAGCATCAGAAAAAATTCCATTACAGCAACTCGGTACAACAGACGATTGCGGTTTCTCACCATTTGCTGATTGGATAAGTTGCAAAGCTGGGTTTTGTTTGTTCGCCATCGGTTATCACAGGTGAACCGGTTTCTTCAAAACGCTGAATGGTTTCCTTCAATGCTTTATCAAACAGTTGTGACAACTCGCTTTCGCTTATTTGCTGTTGGCCGAATGCATGTAATGCATCCACCAAATATTTTGGCCGGGGTATGCTTCCGATTGGTTCTGTTTTTATTTTCATAGTGTTTTCATTTATTCATATCAACATTAGCGTAACCTTCTCTTGCACGCATAGGGGCACGTTCAATATACACCTGCCTGTCCTGCGGCGCCCAGGTATTTAATCCATCAACATAACGGTTGAACATGCAGAATGCAGCCGCGATTAAAACCGTATCGTGTATTTCTTTATCAGTTGCGCCGAGGTTTTTTGCATGTTCTATCTGTTCTGTTGTAACATATCTGCCGCCTTTTTGTACACTGCCTGCAATAGATAACAATGCTTTTAATTTTGGTGAGATGGATGTTGAATGATAGTCTTTTTTTATATCATCGATCAACTGCGTATCACAAGCATAATAGTGCTGCGCCAATGCGCCATGCACATTCTGGCAAAAGAAGCAGTCATTCAATGAAGAAACATAAGCGCCGATCATTTCACGGTCGCCGCGGCTGAGTGTATTGTTATCGTCATGCAATAGAACCTCTGCAAGTTCATTTAAAGCATTTCCTGTTTCAGGACTGTATACCATGAGCCCGCGAATACCGGGCAAGTCGTTTTGTAGATTTATAAATGCCATGCCACTATCCCCCCGACTTGTCGGTGCAGGCTCTAAAGGGGAATATTTAAATTCGTTTATAAAGTTTATTTGCATTGTTTAATTTTTCATTTTTGAATTATTTGTTTTTATTCCCCCGTCAGGAAACGGGCGGTGTTGTGTATCCTTGTTCCGCCATACGTTCACCCATTGCTTCATATTCTTTTTCATCGGTTGGCGTAAAACTTGCAAGACCGTCAACATAACGGTTGAACATACTGAAGGTAGCCGCTATTAAAACCGTGTCGTGTATTTCCCTGTCATCAGCGCCCTCATTCCTGGCAGTAATAACATCTTCTTCGGTTACTTCTTTGCCGAGTATCTGTACTTTACCTGCAATGTTCAAAAGCGCTTTCATTTTATCGCTGATATTTGCCTTTTGCACATCATCCAAAACATCATCAACAATACTTTTATCATCACCGTATAATACTCTTGATGCTGCGGCATGGCTCATCATGCAAAACATAGTGTCATTTCTTTTGGAAACATAAGCCGCTATCAATTCCCTTTCTGCTTCACTGAAGGGTGATTCACCTCTTAGTAAAACCTGTGCTAATTCATATAAAGGTTTGCCGGTTTCCGGGCGGAACATAACCAGGCTTCGTATGCCCGGAACACCTTCCGGTACGTTAATATGCGCCATAAGAATTTCTGATTTTTTGATTTCTGATTTATGATATACTGATCCAAACCATGTAAAACAGATAAGTTATTATCCTCTGCTTATAGTTTTAATACCTGACCTGCTACAGGTTTTAGTTATCTTTTGATAAAAAAGTTCCCAATAACCCGATTAAAAAAATAAATGAGAAAATGAAGATCGCATTGCCATATCCGCCCAGGAATGATACGAGTGCACCTATAAAGAAAACAACCGTTGCTGTAAATAATCTCCCGATGTTAAAGCAAAATCCTGTTGCTGAAGCTCTCACTGCTGTTGGAAATAATGATGGGATGTAAACAGATAAAGCGCCCTGGCTTATACCAAAAAAGAAAGCCAGTATACCGGCTTCAATAAGCGTTATTGATGAAACGGATATATTCAATTTGAACACCACGAACGTCATTACAAAACATGCTGCAAAACACATCATCATGGTTTTGCGCATACCCATCAAATTCACGATCCATCCTGAAACCATACTTCCTATCAATCCCGAAAAAGATAATACCATCATTATAATACCACGCAACTGGTTGGCTTTTTCATAATCAGCAGTAATGCTTTGCACCCAGGTTGGCGCCCATGAAAAAATAGCCCATAAACCAATCAACATCGCGCCAAATATTACAGAACCTGAAAGCAGATTTTTTTTATAGCCCACATGGAAGAGTCCATTAAATGAATACTTTGCCTGCACTTGTTGCTTATTATCCTTCCAACTTGCTGATTCGGACAAAACAAATAATGCGATTATTGCAGTTGCCAAAGGAATAATACCAGTTAAAAAGGCATGATGCCAGTCTGATAACAAATTATTCATCGCCCCGGCAATAATAAACCCTACGGGCATGGCTGCAGATACAATGCCTAATGCAATCGCTCTTTTCTTCTCAGGCCATATTTCAGCAATTAAAATATTGGTAGTTAATATTACCCCACCAATACCAAACCCTGTAATGAAACGAAATATGCCCACAAACATCCATGAAGTAGAAAATGCCGTAATAAGCGTAAAGAGGCTATACAACGCGGTTGAAAAAACAACTGCTTTGGAACGCCCAATTTTATCGCATATTATACCCCAGGCAAAGCCGCCGAACATACTGCCGAATATGAACACTGAATTAATATAAGCGCCTACGTTATGCATTTTTTCGTCTGAAACACTACCCAAAAGATCCTTAATCACATCAGGCAAATACACTGACATAAGCATAGAGGAAATACCGCTGAATAATATGCTGATATAAGAAATGATAAAAGCAGTGGTGAGGCCACTTACAGCCAATGCTGTTTTTTGCGAATCGGAGCCGTTTAAAGCCTTCTCGCTGGTTACAACTACTGCTTTCATCAGGCTATTGATTGATTTTTGAGATGATCGTATCCCTCTGGCAAACGGTTATAACCATGATCTTTAAGGCGCTTACCCAGATTTTGATAAAATTCAGAACCGGCCGGTGTTAAGGTAGCAAGGCCATCTACATACCGGTTATATAAACAAAATAACGCGGCAATTAAAACCGTATCATGAATTTCAATATCGGTAGCGCCTTCAGCTTTGGCCCGCTTAATTGCTTCGTTTGTAACCGATTTACCACTTTCCCTTACCATAGAGGCTATAATTAGTAAAGCTTTCATTTTTTCGCTTACAGGGGCTGTAGCAATATCCTGTTTTACTTTTTGCGAAGTTTCGTTGTTACCCAGCAAAACATCTGCAGCAGCCGTATGTGCCGCTGTGCAAAATTTACATTGATTGCCGCTTGATACCACGGTAGCTATTAATTCACGCTCTCCTTCTGTTAATGTGGATGCGCCCCGCAACAATATTTGTGTAAGTTCACGAATCGGCGCAGCCGTATCCTTTCTATATTCCAGCAAACCCGTAATACCGGGCAAATGCTGTTCTAATTTTATATAAGGCATAGAAAATTCAGATTGAACCAATAAATCCGGTTAAAATAATAAAGCAATAAAAACATTACCTGCCGATTAAAATTTAAAAGCAAGTAACAAAAGCCAAATCTGTTAAAGATCAGGAATTAACATCCGGTGGTTGTGTAGGAGATTTTATAAAGATAGATGTTATTTCAGGGCAAATAAAACTATTGGTTGAAATTTCAGAGGTAGATTTTTGCAATAAAACAAACTGCTCTTTTACAACGCTATAGTCGTCGTTTATTGAATTCTGTTTCTTTGCTAATGCAGTTTCTGCATTTTTTTTACCAGCAGGAATGTCGCCATAATCCTTCGCCAGTTCACTTTTTACATCAGATAATTGCGTTTTTAAAAAATTAGGCAGGCATAATAAATATAGTGTATCGCCGGCCACTTTGCGTTTTACATAATTATAATGAACGCCATTTAGCTTGATTTTCCCATCCACACGAACAAAATTATTGGCCGACTGAAGATAGGGCATGTTTAAGGCGACCTTAATTTCTATAAGATCATCTTCATTATAAATGTTACTGCTAATTCGATGCTGGATCCTGGTATCTGCATCATTTATAAAATATTGAAACAATAGCACATACCCCGCCTGGTTTAGCAGAAAAATAAACAGCAGTAGTATGGCAGATAATTTTTTCAAAGCAAGCATAAGTTTATGCCGCCTTAAAAATATACGTTTTTAATAATAAAAAAAATTTATTAGTTCTTTTTATGTCAACCGGTTGATAATACCCGGATTCTTAATCCGTCATACTATGTTTTGCCTTATTTTTTATTCAGAAACCACCTAAATCATTAAATTTTAAGGAAAAGAAGAGGATTTTAGTTTTTCGACCTGACATTTTTTCGTCTATTTGCCTCTGGCAAAAATTTTGACGAATCATACTCTCTATTAAAAACTATGGAAGAAAAAAATTTTCAGGAAGAAATAAATACGCAGGATGCCGATTTTGGAATAAATGCTGACGAAAATGCAGCGGGCACAACCTATTTAAATGACCCGGTGGAAGAGGAATCTCAACTGGAAACGCTGAATGCTGAATTACAGGAGCAAAAAGATAAGTATATACGCCTTTTGGCAGAGTTTGATAACTATCGCAGGCGCACAGCCAGGGAAAATTTAGAAATACGCCAAACAGCGGGCAAAGAGATCATTACAGCCCTGCTCGATGTGCTGGATGATTCTGAACGTGCAGAAAAACAATTGGAAACCTCGGGTGATATTAAACAATTCAGCGAAGGTGCTTTACTTATTTTTAATAAGCTTAGGAAAACATTGGAAAACAAAGGTTTAAAGCCAATGGAAAGTGTAAACACCGATTTTGATGTAGAGAAACACGAGGCTATAACAGAAATTCCTGCACCGGAAAAAAATAAAAAGGGTAAAGTTATAGACGAAATTCAGAAAGGATATTATTTAAACGACAAGATCATTCGGTTCGCAAAAGTTGTAGTGGGAAAATAATTAAGAAGGCAAGTTAATATGACAAAAAAAGATTATTACGAAATTTTAGTCGTATCCAAGAGCGCAACTGCTGATGAGATAAAGAAAGCTTACCGCAAGGTGGCTATGCAATATCATCCTGACAGAAACCCTGGTAATAAAGAAGCGGAAGAACATTTTAAAGAAGCCGCAGAAGCTTACGAGGTTTTAAGTGATACTGATAAAAGAGCTAAGTACGACCGTTATGGCCATGCTGCATTTGCACCGGGTAGCGGTGGTTTCAGCGGCAGCACCAATGTAAACATGGAAGATATCTTCAGCCAGTTTGGAGATATTTTCGGTGATGACATTTTCGGAAGCTTTTTTGGCGGTGGTGGCAGAAGAAGCGGTGGCAGCGGAAGAGGCCATGGCACACGAGGCAGCAATCTTCGGGTAAAGTTGAAGCTTAACTACGAAGAAATGGCCAACGGTGTTACCAAAAACATCAAGGTAAAAAAATATGTTCCCTGTGGCACCTGCAGCGGCAGCGGCGCAAAAGATAAAGGCAGCATTCAAACCTGTAATACCTGTGGTGGCAGCGGCCAGGTAAGAAAAGTTACCAGCACTTTTTTAGGGCAGATGCAAACCGTAACTACCTGCCCTACCTGTAACGGCGAGGGCAGCACTATTACCAATAAATGTTCAGTTTGCAGAGGGGAAGGCCGTGTGTATGGTGAAGAAACTGTAAACATTAATATTCCGGCCGGTGTACAGGAAGGTATGCAGCTTAGTTTAAGCGGAAAAGGAAATGCCGGTGAACGTGGCGGCCCTACGGGAGATTTGATTGTTTTAATAGAAGAAGAAGCACATAAAGAATTGCAACGCGACGGACTGAATGTTGCATTTGAATTGCATATTTCATTCCCTGATGCGGTGTTTGGCACCAATGCCGAAGTGCCGACCATTGATGGAAGGGCTAAAATAAAAATACCGCCCGGTACACAGAGTGGAAAAATATTCAGGCTTAAAGGCAAAGGTTTTCCGGAAGTTAACGGTTATGCAAGAGGTGACCAGTTAATTCATGTAAACGTGTGGACACCTCAGAATGTAACGCACGACGAAAAAGAAATGCTGAATCAACTAAACGACAGCCCGAATTTTAAACCGCAACCCGGTAAAAGTGAAAAAAGCTTTTTTGATAAAGTGAAAGAAGTGTTCTCTTAATAAATATTCAATTTTAAACTTTTATAAGCCGTTCTTTAAACAGAGCGGTTTTTTTATTGTTGCTATGTCAGTGTTATTAAATATAATACTGAGACCACATAACTTTATTTAAACTGAAAATATGAATTGAACGATATCCCGGAGCAATCTTTTTAAATCGAAACACAGTTTTTAGCCGAACGCAGTAACGAAAATCCGGCACCCTGCTATCATTCTTTCAACCGGTATATAGCCGGAATATTCCTGCCAAGGCCATTGTAATCAAGACCAAAGCCTACTACGAACTTATCAGGAATTTTAAAACCATTGTAATTAAGTGGTACATTATAAATAGTAGCTTCAGGTTTATGTAACAAAGCGGCAATCTTTAACGATGCAGGATTCATGTTATGTAATTGTGGAAGAAAGTTGCTTAAAGTTTTTCCAGTATCCAGTATATCTTCAAGAATAATTACGTGCCGGCCTTTTACTTCCACATCAAGCCCAATTGAAGTAATAACATGGCCTGAAGAAGTGGTGCCTTTATAGGATGCGAGTTTGATAAAACATATTTCTGCGGGGATACTGATATGTTTAAAAAGCTCCGAAGCAAACATAAAAGAGCCATTCAATATCGCGATAAACAATGGGTTTTTATCAGCATAATCTGCACTGATGTTTTCAGCTATCTTTTTTATGGATTGCTCAATGGCCGCCTGTGATAAGTAAGGAACGAAAGTTCTATCGTGAACAATTATTTCTTCCTCCATACAACTGTTTATTAAATGCAAACTAAATGCAATCAAAACAGTTTTTTACTTTCTGTGCGAAGAATAATTTTGTCGCCGGGTCTTGGCTGATTATTTTTCTGGAAATTATTATACGCTAAAAGGCTTTGCAATTGTACGCCTTCACCTTGGGCAATGTCATAAAGGTTTTCGTTGGGAAGCACGATATGAAAATCTTTGGAGCCGCGTTTGGGTTTCTTTTCAAGATAAATCAATGTCGCCTGCCTTAAAATATCGCCATTTTGCATATCATTAAAAGCAATTAACCGTCCATAGGCGAGGTTATACTTATTAGCTAAAGCCAGGAGCGAAGTACCGGCTTTTGCATAAATTACTTTTGTTTGATTGATTGTAAAAATGCCTTCGGGATAAGCAACTTCAGTCGTTGCCTGGCTGGTGGCCTTCTGTTGCGGAAATATTTTAGTGGTATTTTCAAATGCCAATTCATCCTGCGGCTTTACCGGTGAAGAAGCAATAATTATTTCATTATTTTGTTTCAGGCCGGCTATTGTAATATCTGCCAGGTTATATCTTTCAATTGTTTCAATAAGGGAAGCAGCATATACAGGATTGGTTGCATAGCCTGCAGATTTTAAACCATAAGCCCAACTTGCATAATCAGTAACATCTATATTAAAAAGTGAAGCATAATTGGGACGGCTTTTTAAAAAATCCGAATGATCGCGATAAGAATCTTCGGCGCAGGTATAACTTCTGAAACATTCATGCCTAACATCATCATCATGAAAAACATAGTTACCTGCCCAATCTGTTTTACATTTAATGCCGAAATGATTATTGGATGCCTGTGTTAAAGAAGATTTACCGCAATTGGACTCTAAAATGCCCTGCGCTAAAGTAATAGAAGCCGGTACGCCGGTGCGCATCATTTCATCTATCGCCAATTGTTTATACTGATTAATATAACTTGCAACCGCATCGTTGTTTTGTGCTTTTACACTGATACATATTACAGCAGTAAAGAATAAAACAAGAAGTTTCTTCATCAGGATTTCTTTTTTATCAACAGCAGACCATCCCTTATAGTCAACAACACCTGTTCAGTCCGCTCATCATTTAAAACATGCTTATTAAATTGTGCAATGGCTTTTGCACTTTTTCCCTTAATTTTTTCTGTAAGCACCTGGCCATGAAACAGAACGTTATCGGCCAGAATGAAACCTTGATCACTTAAACGCTGCAAAGCTGCTTCATAGTATGTTATGTAAGAAGTTTTATCAGCGTCTATAAAAACAAGATCCCATTTATAATTTAAGGTCTCAATTATCTGCCTGGCATCGCCTCTGTGTAAATGTATTTTGCCGCCCATGCCGGCTGACAAAATATTTTTCCACGCAGTGTTAGCATCCTCTTCTCTTAACTCAATTGTATGTAACGCGCCACCACTCTTCAATCCTTTCGCAAGGCATATTGCACTAAGACCCATAAAAGTGCCTATTTCTAAAATATATTTTGGCCGAAGCAGGAAGCTGATGAACTCAAGAAACTTTCCCTGCACCGGGCCACTGCTCATGTGTGCTTCAGTATGGTTGGCAACTGTATCCTCATATATTTTCTGCAACGATTCATCAAGTGCAGATGTATATGTTGATGCATAGTCTTCAGCAAGTTTGTCAATCCACTGCATTTAAATTAGCTGGTTTTGATACGAGCAAAAGCCCGGCAAATGTAAGCAAGCCATTTATAAGTAACAACTCTATTCCAATAGAATAACCATTAAACCATTTTGTTGCATTATAGCTAAGTATATAAGATATAACAGGAGCAGCGATACATATAAGCACTATTAATGCGTTCTGCGGCAACATTCTTTTTGTAAAAATGCCAAACAAAAACAATCCAAGCAGAGGACCATAAGTATAACCTGCCACCTTTAATATTACATCAATGATGGACTTATCATCGATCCATTTAAATATCATAATGCACAAGAAGAAGATAACAGCAAAAGTTAAGTGCACAGTTATTCTTGTTTTTTTTGTTTGCTTTTCCGTTAGTGATGCATTACGCTTTACTCCTAAAATATCAATACAAAAAGATGAGGTAAGTGCTGTTAAAGCGCCGTCTGCGCTGGGGAACAAAGCCGATATCAAACCAATAATAAAAATAATGGCTACGAATGGCGGTAAATAATTTAAGGCAATTGTTGGAAACAGGTCATCGCCTTTTATAGCAATATTTTGTGCGGAGGCAAACAGGTACAGCAACCCGCCAAGGAACAAAAAAAGAAAATTTACCCCTACAGATATTATGCTGAAGGTGAACATATTTTTTTGCGAATCCTTCAACGTTCTAACGCTGATATTTTTCTGCATCATTTCCTGGTCGAGCCCGGTCATACCAATGGTTAAAAAAGCACCGCCGATTATTTGTTTTAAAAAGAATGCACCGCTTTTAATATCTGTATTAAATATGTTCGTATAATTTTTTGTATGTAATGACTGTAATGCTTCAGCAAAAGAAAAATTCATCAGCTTCATTATAAAATAAATACAGATGAGAAGCCCAAGCAACATACAGGTGGTTTGAAGCATGTCTGTAAATACGATGGTTTTAACGCCGCCTTCAAATGTGTATAATAATATCATTAAAAGAATAATAAATGTAGTAACCCAGAAAGGCACATGCATATTATCCAGAATAAATATCTGCAACACGTTTATCACCAAATATAATCTTGCAGTTGCACCAAGTATTCTTGAAATAATAAAAAACGTCGCGCCTGTTTTATATGATACTACGCCAAACCTGTTTAATAAATAATTATAAATTGATGTTACCTGCATTTTATAGTATAACGGTAACAGTATAAAAGCAATCAAACAATAGCCAATAAAATTGCCGATCACTACCTGGAAATAACCAAAGCTGTTGCCGCCAACAGTGCCAGGCACACTCACAAAAGTTACGCCGCTGAGTGAGGTACCGATCATTCCAAAGGCAACCAACATCCAGTTGCTGTTGCGGTTA
>JGI24806J26614_1000790_pt1 | contig 10578 bp, 12 predicted proteins | sample Kansoi200umMDA_FD_26614 | JGI IMG/M metagenome (IMG submission 26614) | reverse complement strand
GGACAAACCAAAGCAGGTTTTACAGTTACAGGTAAAATAAGCAGGAAGGAATTTGGACTTGTTTGGAATGCAGTAACAGAAGCAGGACAGGTAGTAGTAAGTGACGACATCCGCATTCATTGTGAGATACAATTGGTAAAGCAGGCAGGTGAAGAAGTAAAAGAAGTTATTGAAGAAGAAGCAACAGCATAACCTCATCCCTGGCCCTTCTCCACAAGTGGAGAAGGGAACTGCGAAAGATTAAAAGATTACACAATCTAAAAGATGTACAACTTAAAAATAATAACCGCCAGTACAAGGCCGGGCAGGAAAGGTCCGGCTTTGGCAGACTGGATATTTGAAACTGCAAAAAAGCATACAGAATTTTCTGTTGAACTTTTAGATCTTGCTGTTATCAATCTTCCTTTCCTGGATGAACCTAATCATCCAAGGTTGCAGAAGTATGAAAAAGAACATACTAAGAAATGGAGTTCGACAATTGCATCAGCTGATGCATTTATTTTTGTAACACCGGAATATAATTATGGATATCCTGCAACATTAAAAAATGCTATTGACTTTTTACATAATGAATGGCTATATAAGCCTGTTGGCTTTGTAACATACGGTGGTATTGCAGGAGGAACAAGAAGCATGCAGGCCATAAAACAGGTGGTAAGCGCTGTCAAGATGGTTCCTGTTGTTGAAGCAGTTAATATTCCTTTCTTTACAAAGCATTTTGATGAGAACAATAAATTTAATGCCGATGAAGGAATTAATAAAGCAGCCGAAGGAATGTTGAAAGAGCTGTTGAAGTGGGCGGAAAGTTTGAAAGCAATGAGAGAGAAGAAATGATCCAACAAAAAGCTTTATAAGATAAAAAAGCCACAAAGAAAATCTTTGCGGCTTTTTTATTTCTGCGTCTTGGCGTGAAAACTAATTTTTCACCGGCAGGAACGAATATTTCTTTCCATACTCTAACATCTGCTCAAAGAAGCTAGTCGGGTATTCGATCTTAACATCTGTTATTTTATCACCATCCATTACAGGTACAAGCCTTGGCTGTATAAAGCCGCGATAGGGTTTTACACCTAGCTTTTGGTAGCGTTCTAATATTTCTTTATGCAGCGCCTGGTCTACTTTTACACCGTACGTTTCAACAAGATTTTTTCCTGCATTAAAATCACCTTCTGATTTTATTCTTTGTATCTCACGTAATAATTCACCAAACAGCGTTCTAAGCTTTGTATAATCATTTATCTTAACATAGGTCTTTCCATCACGTTTTACGAATTGTATCACACTATCCTTCTTTCCTTTTTCATACACCCATCTTGCATTCATCTGCCTGTTACGCATGTGCGCCTCTTCTACTTTATCGCCAAGCTTTAATCTTGTAAGCTGCGTCATTAAACCGTTCATTATATAACTGTCGTACTCTGTTTTACCAACTTCAAGAGATGGCATGACGCCAATATCAACCAGCTTTTGATCCATTACATAATATAATGCAACAAGGTCCGCACGGGCTTCTTCCAACGTGCCGGCATAGTTCTTTAATGTTTTATCAGTTGTTTCAACACCGGGATTGATTTGTCCTGAAGCATGGCCGATACACTCATGCATATCAGTATGAAGGTCTGCTGCCAGGGCCCCCCACTTTTTCATTCTTTGAATAACAGTATCATTCAAGCCAAATTCATCAACGAGCCCACTTTTAGCGCCTGCAACATTGTATGAATAAATGATGTTGCTTAGAGAAACTGATTTTGAACCTGAATCTTTTCTTATCCATTCATTGTTGGGAAGATTGATACCTATTGCAGTATTGGGAGCTAGTCCGCCGCTTTCAACAATTGCGGTAATGGCCTTTGCTGTAATTCCTTTTACATTTTTCTTTTTATGCTCCGGCATTAAAGGTGAATTATCTTCGAACCATTGGGCCTGGTCTGCAATCGCTTTTATCCTTTTAGTTGCTTCCAAATCTTTTAATGAAACTATACTTTCAAAAGTTGCTTTCTTCCCTATAGGATCGTCATATGTTTCAATAAATCCATTCACAACATCGAGGCGGCTGTTAACATCTTTAACCCAGGCAATGCTGTACGTATCAAATGTTTTAAGATCTCCTGTCTGGTAATATTGTATCAATAACTCAAGCGCTCTTTTCTGTTGATCATTTTCGGCAACCGGCACTGCTTTTTGCAACCAGCCAATAATTTTTTCTATAGCAGGAGAATACATACCTCCAACTTTCCAAACCTTTTCTACCAGCTGTCCATTCTCCTTTACCAATTTGCTGTTAAGCCCCCATGAAGGCGCATTACCAGTTGTATTAAACTTTGAATAGAAAGCTTCCACTTCTTTTTGCGTTACACCTTCATAAAAATTTACTGATGATGCTTTGATATTATCGGTGTTGGGACTAAGATCAACAAGTTTAGGTTCAAACTTCAGGTCATATACGATAGGCTGAAGACGCTTTAAAAATGCATCAATACTTTCTCCGGCTTCTTTAGGAAGTTGTGTTGAATCACTTCCCTTTATTACAGTTGAAAAATATTCAAAGGAACAGGCCGGGATAAATTTTTCACTTCCGTAGTGATGATGATTTCCATTGCTGAACCAGAAGCGGCCACAATATTCTTCAAACTTTTTCCAGTCTTCGCGGTTCTTGTCACCATTATATGTTCCGTACGCAGTATTTAATGTTCTCAGGATGAGTAATTCATATTTACCTCGCTGATCGTATGCAATCTCTCTTCCGCACAAAGCAGCTTCATATAAATAATACGCAAGTTGTTTTTGCTGGAGGCTTAACTGTTCAAAACCCGGAACCTGGTAACGAAGAACCTGCAGATCGGCAAATGCTTCTGCTTCAACTTTAAATGTTGTGTCATAGGTTGCAATTGCGGCAGTATCAACATTTGTACTGTCTGTTCCGGACGGATTATTTGTGCTATTATTATTACACGACATGAGGATCGCAAAAAATGCTATAGCACTGATTCTTTTTATATTGTCTTTCATATTAAAATTTTGAGTGGGTAAAATTAATCTATTTCATAGAGAGAGGGGATGTCTTTACAGCAACGGCAGCACGTCCTTTGGCACAGACGTTGCGTAGAATTAAGCGTTATCTTCAATAAACTTAAATTACACGTCATGGTACTCAGATCTTTATTAGCGATTGCCTTATTAACTGCTATAACATTCTCAGCCGAATCTCAAAAAATGAAGGTGAAACGTAAAGGAGTTACACCGATGGATGTTACTAAAAATCCCCCGGCCAACACTTCAATGTATTCATTAAACCAGTTCACCGGTAAATGGCAGGAGGTTAGCCGTGCAGATGGCAGAAATAATGGCGTAGGTTTTAAAGACACTTTATTCTATACTTTTTCCGATAAAGGAGAAGTGTTCAGCAGGGATGGAGTGAATATGAGTTTGATGGGAGAAGCGCTGATCGATCCCGGAAATGTACTGGTTGCAGCAGCAGATGTTTTTACTATAAGGTCGATGAATAAGAACGAAGTTGTTTTAGATGACGGCGAATATCTTCATACACTTGTCAGAAAAAACGGTTTCTGGTATGAAACGCTGCCTACAACTGAAGTTGTTCCTGAGAAATTAAATACTCCTGTTTCAGTAAATGCCTCTGCATTATCAGGAAAATGGAAAGTGTACAGGAGAGCAGCTCAACCCGGCACAACTGATAAAGTATTGATAAGGATACTGAATGTGTCTAAAATTAGTAATGACAATTCTGCTTCAGGCGACATAACATTTTATAGATCTGAAAAACTGGAAACATTGCCATGCACTATTACTATTGATGGAAGCAGGATGCACATTTCTACCGAAAAAAATACGTGGAACTTTACCGTATACAAGGCAGATGGAAAGGACCTTGTATTTGGTGATGCCTCACTCATGTATTATTGCAAGCCTCTATAAGTATGGCTAAAGTTGTATCACTAAAGAAAACTATTGAAGAGGCGCAGGAGGCTGAAGAAAAAAAAGATGTTGCTCTTGCTATAAAAGATTATGAAGAAGCAATAGCAAAAGATCCCTTATCAGAAAAAGCATACGACAGGCTGATGATCCTTTACCGGAAAGAAAAGGATTATAAAAGCGAACTGAAACTTATCAATGCAGGTATAAAAGCATTTGAAAGTTTTTACAGATCAAGAAAAAGCGGTTCCAAAAAAATTGCAGAGATAAGTAAGAAATTAAATAAGTCGTTTGGTTTTACCGATAAAAAAGGCAATGCGCTCTACGATCCTGAGCCAATTGCAAGGTGGAAGAAAAGAAAAGTTACTGTTGAGAAGAGAGTTAAAAAATAGCTTTATAAATTTTCGGTTACAAATTTCTCACTAAACTCTTTTATCTCATCTCTTACCTTTCTGAACTGTTGTATTATTTCATTTTCAGAACCTGTTGCTTTTGCAGGATCGGTAAAATTATGGTGAAACATTTTCGCCTTTGATGGAAATACAGGACAACTTTCTTTAGCATTATCACAAACAGTTATCACATAATCAAAATGAATTTCACGATACTCATCAACATTGTTAGATGTATTTCGTGAGATATCAATACCATCTTCTTTCATCACTTCAATAGCTTTGGGATTTACGCCATGCGTTTCTATACCGGCACTATATACTTCTGCGTTACCTTTTGCAAAATATTTTAAATAGCCCTCTGCTATCTGGCTTCGACAGCTATTGCCTGTACATAAAACTAAAATGCGTTTCATAGAATTATTTTGCTCCTACAACATTACTTCTTTGCTTGTTTGATAAATGTTTAAAAACTGTAACGCATTAAAATATCCCCATTTTTCTTTGATCTTTCTATCAGCAATCCTGTAAATGGCAATTCCGGTGGCAGTAATGATCTTATTTGTGGGGGCATGATCAAAAAGAGGTTTTGAAAATAACCCCGAAAAGGTGATCCGCACTGCAACCTTATCCCCTTCAGCTAAAATATCATCAATGGTATGCGAAAAGTTTTCAAATGCCTGAATAAACATTCTAAAACCATACCGAACACCCTCGATACCGCTGGCTTGGCTCTTAATTGATTCAGTGTTATGTTCAATATAATCCGTATGATAAAACTGATCTAAACAATCAAGGTTTTTTAGATCCACATTTTGAAGAAGTTCCAAAATCATTAGCTTATTTTCTTCACTATCATTCATAGTAAAATTATTGGATGGAAAATTTTATAGTGTATTTAATTTCTTACAAAATTTTATTACTTCTTCTTTCCATAAGAACAGTATTGCGCCATACGCCATTCATCTGTCCTATCTTTTCCCTGTAACCTACTGTTCTGAAACCATTGTTTTCATGAATTTTTATGCTGCCAGTATTTTCAGGAAAAATTCCCGCCTGCAATGTCCAGATATTATTTTGTTCACTTTGCTTTACCAATTCCTGCAACAATGCATTTCCAATTTTTTGTCCACGAAATTTTTCTGCAACATATACGCTAATCTCTCCCACACCAGCATATATACACCTGCCTGAAACCGCTGTTAATGCTGCCCAGCCTGCCACTTCATCATCAACTAATGCAACTATCCTGCTATGTTCTAAATGATTTTTATTCCACGTTTCCCAGTCAGGACTTTGCTGTTCGAATGTTGCGTTGCCTGTTTGTATTCCTTCTTCATAGATTCTTTTTACATCTCTCCAATGAGAAGCCTTCATTTGTTCAATAGATATCATAAAATATTATTAACGTAAGAGATTTTTTTGTTTAGCATTTTTTATTTCGTCTTTAGCAACCTGCAGATCCTTTTTAAATTTATCACTTTTAAGCATCTCGTTAATAAGCTGTCTTGCTAAAATTCTTGCTGCTTCTGCATCACTAGGAAAATGCACTCCCAATATTTCCCTCGAGTGTGCACACTCATAGGCATCATTATAAATAACATCTTTATATTCCGGAAACAGTTCCTGCAAAAGGAAAGCATTTGTGTATGCATAAGTGGCATGACCACTTGGATAAGCAGGCCAGTTTGTTTGCTCAAGGGGTTTAATTCGTGAATCCAATGCATAGGGCCTTGCACGGTTGTATTTAAATTTAAAAGACCACATATAGTATAATTGATCCTGCCACACATTGGCGATCAGATCGGCGGTTCTTGGAAGGTTTGCTTCATTGAACCAGTCACCCATAGAATGACCGATGTGAAATAAATTTTTACGATAGTATGGATAAGTTGAGTCACTGGGATGGACAAATGGATTAAAAGATACTCCTGCGATATTCTGTGCAGCCGCTATCATTTCCGGCGTTCTTGTTTCCTGCAGTTTAATAATATAATCCAGCTCGGCCCTGGTTTGCAGGGAGCTGTTTGCCGGGAAGTCGGGTAGTTTAAAATGATCAACAGGTAAGTCAATATATACTGCTCGCAATTTTAGAGCCCTGTAAAAACCTTTGCTCATTTTTTCTATAGGAAAAACAATTTTATCGAAGGCTTCCTGCCCGGGCTGTGGCTTTGGACTCAATGCTGCAATTGCCGCATATTCACTTCGCATTGCCGGAAGAGTATAGCCTGGCATGTCTTTTACGGTTTGCGAAGTACTGGCTAATGACAGTAGTAAAAAAATTGAGAGGAAAGACAATTTTATTTTTTTCCTGAATGGTTTCGAAGAAAATAATGTTGTTTGTTGCATAGTTTTGATTTTTAATTTAAATTGTGTATCGCTAATAAACGATACGTGTTATTAAAAAAAATTTACTTTATAAACTCTTTGATCTTATTAACCAGTTTTGGATTTACCTCGTAAAAAATATACTTCTCCCTGTCTTCAGTGAGAAACACTCCAGCCTCTTTTAAAATTTTTACATGTTGCGAAATGGTAGATTGCGAATGAGGAAAGATCTGTACAAGGTCTTTATTACATGTTTCATTATCAACCCCTTTTCCGCAATTCTTATTAAGTAAGTAGCGAACCAGAGCAACCCTTACAGGATGTGCCAAACTGTTTGCAAGATTTGCAGCCTCTTTGTCTTTATTATCTAAACCCGAATCTTTTCTAACCCTCATAACTTAAATTTCATATCGCTAATATACGATTTGATATTTACCAGGCAAATTGTTTTTGAGTAAAGTATTTATTTCTCTGCCGAAGCGTTAATTACAGCATTCCGGACCACAACAGCTTTTTACAGCAGCAGGTTTTTCGGCGTAAACGGTCACACTAAATATGCCTGTTCCGGATTGTTTAAAAGTATCAAGTTGTTCTGCTGATAAGTATTCACTTAATATATCATGGGGGATTGTGATCACTTTTTCTTTTTGCAAAGTGATATTTTTAAAACCGTTTGCTTCTATTAATTGTAAATATTCCTGTTTCTGAATGGCACCTGCAACACAACCTGCATACATTTCAGCAGCATTCTTAATATTAACAGGCAATTCGCCAACTAATACTATATCGGAGATGCTAAAATGTCCGCCAGGTTTTAATACCCTGAAAATTTCCTTAATTACTCCGTCTTTATTTGGTACAAGATTTAGCACACAGTTGCTCACGATTACATCCGCCGTATTATCTGCAACAGGCATATGCTCTATATCTCCTTGCCTGAATTCAACATTATTAAAACCTCTTACCAGGTTGTTTTGCCGTGCTCTTTCAATCATTGCCGGCGTAAAATCAATACCAATTACTTTCCCTGTTTCCCCTGCTTCATGCCTTGCAATAAACGCATCATTGCCGGCGCCACTGCCAAGGTCAATTACAACATCTCCTTTTTTGATCTTTGCAAATTGAGTTGGTAATCCGCAACCCAAGCCAAGATCTGCATCGGGATTATAACCTTCGAGCTGGTTATAATCATCTGCCATAACATTAGTGGTTTCAGTACTGCAACAGCCGGAACCGCAGCATGAAGTTGTATTTGTTTCTTTTTCCTGTAAAGCGATCTCAGAATATTTCTGCCTTACCATTTCTTTTACATTGTCTTGCGTTTGCATATTTTTTATTTTTAATTTATCGTAATATTACGATGATCTATTTTAAAAAAATTTTCAGCAGCAATTGCCGCTAAATGAATCAAATAGTTTATTTAGAGATTGTTTTGCCGCCTTCCATTCTTTCTCATCAATACAATAACAAACCTTAGCGCCATCTATATCTCCTTTGATCAGCCCTGCAGCCTTCAACTCTTTTAAATGTTGAGATACGGTGCTTTGCGAAAGTGGTATCTCATCCACTATATCTCCGCAAATACAGGTTGCTTTTTTAGCAAGCAATTGCAATATGGCTATCCGTGCCGGGTGCGCCAATGCTTTTGCATAGTTTGAAAGCGAATTATGCTTGTCTGTAAAATGAAATGATTTTGTTGCTCCCATAATTATATCGCAATATTACGATAAGTTTTTAATTCAACAAATTATTTTGATATTTTTTTAAAATAAAAACCCCGGCTGTCTTGCCCGGGTTTTAGAAATGAATTTTTTAATATTATGAACGCATCACTCCAATCTTAGTTCCATCCCATCCCGGGAATAAAACTTTATCATTATTTATTTTAAGATGCCTGTCTGCTACTTCACTAAACACGCTGCGGAAATCAGTTGTAACAGGAAGGTCTCTTCCATCTTCAAGATTCTCCACAGCTAAAGGTTGAATTTTGTTGTAAACAACACCACCCTTAACATCATTGCCCAAAATAAAATTGCAGGATGCTCTTCCATGATCTGTTCCACCGGTTCCATTTTGGCGAACAGTACGGCCAAACTCTGTCATCGTCATTACGGTAACATCATCCTGGTAAGCGGAACCCATATCATTCCAGAAGGCAGTGATGCTGCTGCTAAGATCATTTGCATTTCGTGCAAACACTCCAAGCTCTGTTCCCTGGTTAAAGTGTGTATCCCATCCGCCGGATTCTGCAAATGCTACTTCCAGTCCAACGTCCATTTTTATTAATTGTGCGATTTGCTTTAAAGAATTTCCCAGAGGAGTTGTTGGATAAACTATATTATTATCAGGCCTGTAATTTCTTACATCAACCTTCTTAAGCATTTTAATCGCATCAAAACTTTCTTTACCTGTTTCTTTTAATAAGTTAGAAGATGTTTGATCGTATAGGTCTTCAAAACCTTTAGCCGCCATATTTGCACCCATCTGGTTTCCTCTAAGCTGGATCGCAAAATCATTCAGGTTGTTTATTGCTATGGAAGGATTATCACCATAAAAAGAACGTGGCATTGAAGAAGTAAGGCTTACAGCCCTGAATGGTGTTGCATCATGGCCCATCAAACCCACCGCACGATTAAGCCATCCACTGCTGGTTCCTTTATTAAAAGGAGTTCCTGATTCCATATAATCCTGTGCGTCAAAATGTGAACGTGTATTATTGGGTGAACCAATACCATGAACAATGGCCAGTTGATTATTGCGGAACAATGGCTCAAAAGTTTTCATGCCCGGATGCAAACCAAACTTTCCATCAAGATCTATCAATGGCGTTGTACGGCTGTCTTTTGCTGCAGACATAAACAATGTTGGTCTTGCAGCTTTTAAATATTCATCCGTAAATGGCGTTACTGCCATCAGTCCATCCATAGCACCACGCTGGAAAATACAAACCAGTATTTTTTTCTTTTTATACGGGCTGAATAATTTACTGCTGTTGGCAGCACGTGCCATAAATGTTGGAACGCCACCTATGCCTATCCCGAACATTGCAAGTCCGCCATTTTTTAAAAAGCCTCTTCTTGATACCATTGTATTAGATTTTAAATTTTATCTTCTTTGAAATTCAGGTGAGCCAATAATTATCCCTACAACCTGTGACAACATGGAATTATTGCCTGCAGTCATTTGAATTGAATTATTATTTCCTTTTTTCAACCCTTTAATTCCCTTGTTGCCTTTGTTACCAATGCCATCTTCCATATCATCATTCATTGCGAGATCAGTATTTACCATGCTTGTTTGCTGAACAGTATTTTTATCTGCAGCATCATTTATTTTCTTAACGAGTTCAGGATCATTCAACATTGGTGTCAGCCTCTTTACTGTTTCATCAAGATTACGCTCAGGCATAATAAGCTTACTGTATTTCACCAATGCGTCTGTTGCGCTTTCCGGCTCATGCCTGTTGTTTAAAGCAAGCAGATCTACTTTTGTTCCGGCAATTCTTTGCGATGCAATTGCCAGCCCGAAATTCATCCTGTTAAGAAGTGCACCGGTATTTATCCAGTATTGCCCCCTGTCAGGGAAACCTGTAGGCGCCTGGTAGAAATATACCTTTTGCCCCATTTTATCTGACCACGCATATATTTGAAATGGCTGTTTAACATCGATGTTCAATGCACGAACAGCACTTATTGCTAATTCAAATGGTGATTTTGTTTTTGCTCTTATAACATCTTTGCTCCAGAATTCAGGAGACTGCACCATTGTTATCAATACTTCTTTTATATCACCATCTTTATCTAAAAATGTTTTTGCCATTTTATCGATAAGACTTTGTGGTGGGTTATCGCTAACAAACTTTACAGCAAGTTTCCTGGAAATAAATTTTGCTGTTGAAGGATGATGCGCCAGCATTTTTAAAAGC
>JGI24806J26614_1000789_pt1 | contig 10580 bp, 6 predicted proteins | sample Kansoi200umMDA_FD_26614 | JGI IMG/M metagenome (IMG submission 26614) | reverse complement strand
TAAAGAAAAACCCTGTAACTAAAACACAGCTAGTTACTGAACAAGTTAGAAGTGAAAAGGTAGATATTGCCGATGATAAAAATAAAGAAGAGCAAGAAAAGTAAGTATAAACGATTAGTAGTTATTTGATTTTTTTTAATATAATAGCTTTTTTTCATTTATAATGATTATCTTTGTCGCATTTATGAATTACTTGATCATATTGGATAGAAGGAAAATTGGCTTTATTTCAAAGATTGTATTGAGAAATACAGGAAATCTCAAAATCCTTCGCGATTCTGAAAGGTTGCCTCGATGGGACGTGGTTGAGTAGGAGACAATAAAAATTTAATGCCAATATTCTCTCTCTGAACGTTTTGAAATTCAAGATGTAGAGAGAATTTCTATAATGTATCCTATATTAAATAGAGAAACGAGACAATATACTGGATTAGTATGAGCATCAATTCTTGCTGTTTGTCATAATTTGTAAAATAATAGCAAAGAAGCTTTAGCCGGTATTAGTTTACCATCCCAAGGCTTTTGCAGATTTTGCAGCAGCATCATCCAATGCTTGCTTAGGTGCTTTGATACCAGAGTAAACATCATCTATTGCTTCGCTTATATGATCAGCTATCTGTGGATATTCGGGTATATTCGGCCTAGCTTTTCCAAAAAACATCAAAGAAATCAATTCATCATAATACGGAATTGATTTACGCAATTCTGATGAATAAGTACCTTCTCCTATAGGGACCTGGGTCGGAAGGTACCCGTATTTTGCTAGCATAGAGGAAAGTATTTTTGGTTCTAGCATTATCGTAATTAATTCCCAAGCCAACTCCTTATTGTTCGAAGAATTTGGTATACTCAATTCCCATCCTCCCATAATAGTTGCGGTTGAAGTGTTTCCATTTGGCACAGGAAACATTGGTATCATACCTACTTGTTGTTCGAGACTTTGTTTTGTAAGAGACAAAAAATATCCCGGCAACCAAGAGCCAGCAAGCATAATCGCATATTTCCGATCACTAAATGCTTTTTCAAAATCGGTTGTTATTGGTTTGACACCTGCATCATGCACCTGTTTGAAAAATTCCAGCGCTTTAACTCCTTCTGTGTTATTATAGCTTGGAAACCAATATCTACCCTTTGTTGGATGCCCTGGCCTATTCTCAATTATATCTCCCTCAAGCATCCATAGAAATGGATACCACTCATTTTGAGAATCTGGACCACCAAGGAGCTCGATCCCTTGAATTCCCTGACCTTTTAAAGCGTCATTAAGCTTAATTGCAGATGCAATATATCCGTCCCATGTCTTTAACGAATTAGGATCAACACTTGACTTATTCAAGAGATCCTTCCAATACCATATACTCCTTACGTCAGTCCAAGCCCAGATGCCATATATCTTATCTTTATAACCACCGCCGTCCCAATTCGTTTGATACCAATCAGAAGATCTTCCCCATTTGCTTGTACGATTTGTAAGGTCAGTAAGAAATCCTTTTTCAGCAAACTCTCCAAGCCAGATCTGATCTATAGATATTAGATCGACGGAAGTTTGGTTAGCCATTGAATTTAACATCTGTGTCCGGGCATCATTATATTTTATAGTAGTATAGTTAATTTGAATATCAAAGTCAGGGTGTTTTGCTCTTAAATTCTGTAATGCCATTGAAATGAGCATGTCCCATCTATCTCTTGGCTCGACTAAGAGAGCTGTTAATCTAACCTCCTTTTTAGCAAAAGACTGAAGAATAAAATTAGGTGTTGCTAAAATGCTAATTGTTAACACTATCATAAGAAAAATACACATAACAGAGATTGTTTTGGTACGTATACTTCTCAACAAGTATTCTATCTTGATCGTGCTTAATACAATACCGTCCACTAAAATATGTACTTTTGTTTGAACCCTATAGGGTTCTCTTCCTACAGATGGAATATGTGTTTCTGCTGGCATTATACTCTCTGCCTCACCTATTTATTGTACTATAATTCTTCGGTATTTTTATGAATCGGCTAATATAATGAGGTTCTAGGTACTAATCATCCTATCTGTTAGAATGGCATAAAGCTAACGAAGTTGTGTCAGAGATATAGATAGTATACTCGCCGCTATGAAATAGACAATATTTCTTGTGTAAATAGCTGATTCGATCTGAACGTCTATTATATGCCTCAAATATTCTTCTGGAGTACATGTCTTCGTTCGGATTTTCCAGCTATAGATTATAAGTCATATTTTCAACGTATCGTGTACCATTCATACGTAAGAAGTTGATATTTGTCGTCAATAACTTCTCATACTCTAATTATTCTAACTTGGAAGAATATATAGGATTTATACTTAAACTTGACAGAATTTTCTATTTCGTGCGAGCTCAAATCTACTCAGAGTTAGCCATTGTAATATAAAATAAGCTAAAACAAGGTAATATTAAGAACCATAATAAAGATAGCGAAAAAGTGCTTAATAGATTCAAACGTAGTGTAGTAATACTGCAAGCCAATAAAATTCAAGGCAAACTATTCTCGATAGACCGTCCTTCCCTCTGCAATCACTAATATAGGATAATTAGACAAAGAGAACGGATCTCCATTCCAAACAACTAGCGATGCTTTAAAGCCAGCTCTGATTTGTCCTATATTCTGTGCTCCAATAATTTCTGCAGCCTCTTTGGTAATTTTAGATATTGCATGAGCTTTGGATAAACCAAATCGAAGCAGATGTCTTAAGCTATAAAAGATATTTCTCTGAAGAATAACTGGATGGTCGCTCATGATAGAGAATTTCGCACCAGAGTTCAATAATTTTTCTGCATTTCTCCAACATTCATGTTTCAATTCCACCTTGTAAGGAAATGAATCCATAGGTCCATAGATTATTGGGACTGAAGATGCTTTTAATGCTGCAAAAACCTCCTCTCTGTGTACATCGACACAATGATTTGCAATAGCTTTTATTCCGAACTCTTTTATTATTTGGAGCAATACCATCACATCATCTTCTTTATGAACATGAACCATCATCTTGAGTTTGTTTGAAAGTATATCCATGAATAACTCAGTTTGTGGTTCTACTTCATCTATGACTTTCTTTCCTGTTTTTATAAGCTTTTGCGTCTTCCTTGCTTTGTTGAAATTTTCTCTGAGCATTGCTACAGCACCCATACGTGTTGACGGTCTATCTCCCTTCCAGTCAACGGTACTACGAGGGTTATAACCTAATGCTGCTTTAATTCCGACATCCATGAGATAAGCTTTATCAATATCTTGAACAAAATTACGTATAAAGACAGCATTCCCCGCGATGATATTACCGCTGCCTGGCAAAATTGTTGAATATAGAATGCCACTTTCGACTGATTCCTTGAATGCTGGGTCATCCATGTATACACTGTGTAACGCATTTACCAAAGGATAGACAGAGTTCATATGTTCATTAGCTTCCTCTTCCCTATCCGGCTCTCCCGATCTTACCAGACCGATATGACTATGTGAATCAATAAACGCTGGTGTAATAAAGACATCTTCTGCAATTATCTCACCACCTTCCTCAGGTTTGCTACTCCCCACATATTTTATTTCATCATCTTCAAATCCTATAAAATAGTCCTTTTTTTCGTCAATACCATCATACAATAACTTGGATTTAATTAATTTCATAAGTAATAGACTAATCAGCTTTTTCTCATTCTTAAAGCTATAGCCGCGATAATTTACCATCGATTACCTTTCCAAATACAAGCAAGAATTACTTCCCTCTAAGTCTGCATTAATTTTTACACTTTATTTTCTACACATATTTATGACTCAGTTCAACTTCGGGCGATTTTGGTATGGCTGTAGTTCTCACGATAATATTGTCTTCTATCTCTATTGGTTAGTTCAGATACTCTATAAGAGGCGATCAATTTGATACCTAGTGATAAATGTATCAAAACTATTTAGCAACAACTTCAAATTCGTTCCTGGCAAATCAAGATTATTATTTAACTTTATTCAAATATAAAATTTATATTCTGTTTCCTTTAACAGGTTAATATATAAGATTATCCATCGTATACAATTGATAGATCACTTCAATATTCTACCAAAATATAAAATTGATTAATGGTTAGGACCTATCCTGTTCAAGAAACTATAGATTCCTAAATGATATTGATGTCGTGTATATAATTTGGATTACGATGGGAATAGAATAAAATAGAAATGAAATAAAAGTAGAAAAATGAACTATATGATAGTGAATAGGAATAATTAGATGAGATGGAGAGAGAAAATGCAGATGAAGAAGAAGAGGGACTAGATAGGAGAGTCGTTGAATAGTAATCTTTTTTCTCTGTATATCTATATTGAGGTATATTTATTATCTCACTAGATTATTTCTGATATTTTAGCCTTATTCCAATACAACAACCTAAACATTTATCCTCAACTAAATGGATAGCAAATTAAGTTTAGTTGAAATTCTATATAGGATGCTCTGGATGGAGCTATACTGCTTGGCAAGGACCATTCTATCCTTCTTATATGAAGAACTCCAAATGGTTAGAATTTTACTCCAAGGTTTTTGATTATGTAGAAATTGATTCTTCATTCTATAATATTCCTGCTATATTGACGGTTAAAAAATGGTTAAAAGAAACTCATGACAATTTTAGGTTTACTGCTAAATTTCCAAAAGTTATTACACATGATAAACGTTTGAAGAATGTAGATAAAGAATTAGACCTATTTTTCAAAGCTATCAGCCCTCTCTATGATAAAACTCTAGCTCTATTAATTCAGTTACCCCCTTCTCTGGAAATAGTAGAGGGTTTACAACGACTTAGAGATCTTGTACATTTATTAGATAACAGATTTAGGTATGCGGTAGAGGTTAGACATCAATCCTGGTTCCAAGACTTGGCGTACAATTTCTTTGCTAATAACAACATATGTATGGTGTGGAGTCAAATAGTTGGTATAAGAACTCCGCCAATAGTCACTACGGATTTTCTTTATCTAAGATTCATAGGAGATAGAAGCTTACAAGAAAAAGACTTTGGAAGAATACACAAGGATAGAAATCCTGAAATGCGTAAATGGGTAAACAGAATTAAAATGGCAGAGAGGAATTGTGATGTCAAATTCAACAAGCATCTTAGCCTTGCAATAGTAGCAGCAAACAACCACTATGCCGGATTTGGACCAGTATCTGCAAACATATTTAGGAAAATGGTGGGTCTAACAGAGGTTGCATGGGATCAGAAATCTAAAGGACAGCAAGATATTAGGAATAGCAATTCGTATGTTTCTTATTTAAAGAACAAGAAGAAGGCGCAGAGAACACTCACTGATTTTTTCCAATGAATAGATCATATTATTATCATCATCATTCTATTTAATATGACTATCCTTAATTAATAACAAGTTCTAGTTTTTCTTGAGAGGTCTTAAATTTGGTATCTTTTCTATACATTCGATTCACAATTTAGCATAGCAAATAGTGGTACCGATAGAAAGTTATATAGATGTTTGTCATGCTAATCAGATAGGTATCAATTGCAGATCTTCCTTCTATTCAATAAAAAAGGAGTTGGATTGTCCAATCTAATCAGGAAGCTCATCCTAGCAAACCATGAGTACTGCATTTCCAATCAGAAAGCTCTACACCGAAATTACATTTTATTTCTACATTTGTAAAATTAGATTTCGAGGATGACTCGATCGCTTTGTGGATTTCAGTGCTAATTTTCTGATTTATAGTAGCATTTTCTGCGAATGGATTTGCTAGAGTAAAAGGCTGAGAGGAAGAACTCGTTTCTCCTTCCACACTATTTTCCGCCGGAAGTTTTACATAGCCAATCGTTGGCGAGCTGTCATAATCCTTTGTAATTGTAGTTACAACAAAATCACCTTCATTTTTTATCGAAGTAACATTACCTAAAATTGTATACGAAGTATCGAATGTTGCTATACTAGAAGATCCTGAAGATATCGCATAAGAGTTCGTTGCGACTTTTGTTATATATAAAAAGGAGGAAGAAGAGTTAGAGGGGAAGGTTTGCGCGAATATACGCGTTTGTTGCAGCATCTGGATAAGATTTTCTATAGCCACAATAGTAATGGTAAATACTGTTATTACCATTAATACGATTGCGATAAAGTACTTTTTGTCATTCATCTAAAAGACAAATAGAGGATTATAGTATATATCTATGATGTAACATATTGCTTTATCAATCTAATGGTGGACATATTAATTTTGTATTGTAGCACCACCAACTTTAATTTCTCTTAACCTTTTACAAATAAAAAATAAACGCTGGACAGTAACCTACCTTGACAAAAAATTTAAGGATTAATATATCAGAACCTTGTTCAAACAACAGATTAATGTAAGGATTTTGTAGATAAAAGTAAAAATAGTGGAGTCAATGGGATTACTAATAGTATCTCATAATATGCACTGCAGTTTACTACTACGTTTTGTTAATAATGGCCAGAGGCTGTAGCTACTGCTTCTAGAAGTCTTATAAGGAGTATATGGTTTTATATCGTAAATTATTTATTTCATCTGTCTTCTAATAATAATATTATAGATATGAGAGAGATCTATTAGCTTATTGTGTTGTTAGGCACATGCTGTAATTGGGGAAGCAAAGCTTGGCATAAGCATGATGTGCGCAGATAATTACTAATATTCTTATTATATTTTATTTACCCTTAAAGGATACTTATTAGAACTTATGCTTTATACATGTAATGTTATACTCTATTTTTTATAATATTCTCGATAGCTCATAGAAGATTTAATCACTGTAAAAGGTAGAAAGTCAGACAAAATTAAAGAGGCTCGTATAGTTTGTATATGAAAATGACTAGTATATCTATTACACTACTTTCGCATAACTAAGATACTCCATTTTATTATTGATTCATCTGACCAAGAATTCAAATATCCAGTTCAAAAGCATTATTTGGCCTGGTACATAGTATTTACTTTATAGCTTTATTCTTTTATTATCTGCAATATGATCTTGCGTTCTCTCTTCCTTGTATCTATTACTAACAAGACTACTTGCTGCCAAGTGCCTAGTGTTAAATCGCCATCTTTAAATGGAATAGTCAAGCTGGGTCCTATCAAAGATGCTCTAACATGAGAATGTCCATTTCCATCAATCCAAGTGTTATCATGTTCATACTCGATATCTTTCGGAGCGATTCTAGACAGCATTCCTGGAAAGTCTTGTGCGAGTCCAGGCTCATATTCTATAGTGTAATTGCTGCAGTTGAACCTGGAACAAAAACTATAACAATTCCATCTTTCAGTTTACTCTCTTCAACTGCTTTTGATGTTTGTCCTGTAATGTCTATCATATCATTCTCACCTCTTGTATTAATGCTAGTAGTTTTAGTTATAACAGTCATACTTTTGTATCAAACTTCTAGATTTTGAATCACTTATGAATTAAACGGTCTAACAGTCCTCTCATCTAATCCTAATAAAAAAATCTGATATAAAATCTCTCAGACCTACATCAATGTATTTCTTTAGTCCCGCTATCACCTTTCTGAAGTACCAATTATTGATATTTGTGTTACGCTGCTCTTATCTGCTTCATACCGAGGAGCAGGTTTTTATTCCGTTGCTTGATGAAGTCCTCCCAAACTTTCTCATCTATTTCTCTTACTAAACGAAAAATCAATACTAAATCTTTTTTTTAATTCTGTCCAATAAAAATTCAAGGCTCTTTTAAAAGACATATTTTCATTTGGCAACATATACGATGACCGCAAGGATAAATATATCAATACGCATGTTATAGCATAATCTTTAATTTATATTTCTACCCTGAGTAACCTACCATTATAACAAGATTGGGCTTTTGAATGGGTTCAAGTTTAATACTGCATCTTTAATTGAATAATATTGAACTGTAAATGTGGTTTTTCTCTTTATTTCCTGAGCACGCAGCCTTGCTAATAATGCATATTACTTCTTCAAGTTGCCTTATTCTTGTCAGTTTATAAACTTTGAGAGTCATAAAGGTTTGCCTATATTCTTCCATATGTGGGCACCGTGCTACTATTTGAAGCTCTATTCTACCATTAATTGTAACATCTAGAGTCTAGAGCATCTCTGCAAAAATGCAGTATACTATCTAATACATGTTACAAATTGTCTAGTACCGACTTTTGTTGAAACTGAGGTAATCGCTTGTTCCGGTGTAAAATGTTCAAAAAATTCTTTTCATAGTCAGGCCCGTAATATAAAAGAGCATTATTTAATATTGACAGGATTAAATCAGATAGACTCTTGATCGATTTGCGTCATTGTTTTAATATTCATATTCTTTAATTTCGGTGTTAATATCATCGTAATCGTCGTTTTATTTGTTGTTTTTGTGATGCTTCAGACGATTTATGATCGTAGGATCATCATTATCGAGATATAATTGAAAATCGTATCTTTGATAATAGTTTTTTACATCCTATTTGTTTTAAAATATTTGTTCGAGATCGGATGGCTTATAAGAATAAAACAATTTGGCATATCTAGACTGTTAGCCATTTCACGTTAAAAAACTATAGTTCTATGATGATTATTCTCTGATATAATAATGCAATATTTAATAAGATGAAATGAAGATTAATTTTACTTCCAGTTCATAGAAGAGCTAAGTTAAATGATTAAAAATGATTGGTTACATCGCGATTATTTCCATTAAATGCAAATGGTATTGGTTTTTATCTTTACCGACTCTTATTTAAAATAAGAGTAGACGATGACTCGAGTATGAGATTATGTGATCGCCTTTTTTATTTTGTTTCTTCTTCTCTTTGTCCAAAGATGACGTTTGTTATTTAAAACTTCAAAGTTTTCGTATATGTGTGGCCTCTCTTTACGCATTCCTTCTACAATCGATTTAGCTTTTTGCCAATAAGGGCTAGGATTAAAGACGTCGAAGTACATGTTTTGGTCTATTAATCGTGTATTAACAAGCACTCCAGATAACTCAAAAAAGCCACAAATTGCAGTAAAATGAAACAAGCCCTCTGATGTGTCATGATATTTTTGTTGATATTCTTCGTAACTTTCTACATTTAATTTATGAAGGAACCAAATCATAGATTCTCTATGACGATCATAGATTTCATATAGTTTCAACAATATATCCGCTTCGTCTTTTTTATTCAACTTTGTTCGTACATTTAATGGTAAAGTGGTGTTAAAACATTTCTCCCTATGATATCTGCCAAATTTTTTACTTAAAGTATATTAGTATCTGACATGTTTGGTTGAGAGTTGAATCATTTTTTGTATAAGTCTTCCTAGTTTCCATCAACGCCCTGTATATACTCAGAAGTTCATCCTTTATTTATCTGAGGATAATAGCTACTGGAAGATAATATTCCTGCAAGTTAGCATTCAAGCACCGATTTAAGTATCTGCAAAAAGGAAAAGATTGTAGATTATATTAATCATTTCAATATTCTTGATTTTTCCAGTTGCAGACAATATTGGTAATAGTATTTATAATCGAAACAAACCCAAGTGCAGGATATCGACGTGTTAGTATATGCATAAAAAACCGCAGCAGATAATGATAAAAACGGAGATGGAGTTCTGTATATTCGTAAATATGTATCTCTTGAAGTCGTTATGGCAACCTTCTGTTTCTTATCGTGATTTCTTTAATCTTAGGGAACATCGAATGCCATTTTGAATAGTATATTGTATGTTGTTTGTTATTATTGCTGATGACGGACACATAGCTTTGTTCAAATTCGTAAATAACTATTTTAAAGTTGCTAATTATATCACAATAATGGTGAAAGAGTCCCTTTTGTTTTCAAGCATTAAGAAATTATCAGAGGCAATAAAGAATCAAGATTTATCTTCAGTGGATTTAGTTGAAGTTTGCATAAAAAGAATTAATAAATTTAATCCATGTTTGAATTCTTTCATAACTGTTATAAATGAGCGAGCATATGAGGATGCAGAAATAATTGAAAGGGAAATCAGACGGGGAGTAGATCGTGGACCGTTACAAGGCATTCCATTTTCAATTAAAGATATTATTTGTGCAGAAGGAGTCAGATGTACCGCCGGCTCAAAAATTATGTCCAATTATGTTTCAAATATCGACGCAACTGTAGTTGCAAGAATGAGAAAAGCAGGCGCCATTCTGCTTGGAACAAATAATTTAAACGAATTTGCTTCTGGTATAACAGGCATAAATCCTCATTACGGCTCATCCAAAAACCCATGGAATATTCACAGAATATCAGGGGGATCGAGTGGTGGATCGGCTGTAGCAGTTGCAACAGGGATGGTACCTGTATCTTTAGGAACAGATACTGGTGGTTCTGTTAGAGTTCCATCCTCTCTATGTGGAGTAGTAGGTTTGAAGCCTACCTATGGAATTGTCAGCAATTATGGAGTTATGGATTTAGCGCCTTCATTAGATCATATAGGATGCATAACCAGGAGCGCATGGGATGCAGCGGTTGTATTGCAGATTATTGCTGGTCATCCTTCATTTGACATGTTCACAGAGAATCAAACTATTCCTGGCTATAAAAAAATAGTTGAAGAACCT
>JGI24806J26614_1000788_pt1 | contig 10581 bp, 6 predicted proteins | sample Kansoi200umMDA_FD_26614 | JGI IMG/M metagenome (IMG submission 26614) | reverse complement strand
ATGGGCAAAGGCGGTGATATTGCATTGCCGGCTGAATGCAATTTTACACAATCACATTCGGTGCATAGAAATCCATATGGCAGTTTACTTTTTTTTGATAATGGTGTAGAGAAACATCAGTCAGAAGTGTATGCATTAAAGTTGGATGAAGCTAATAAAAGAGCAACAATAGACCTGCATATTAAATTACCTCCGGCAATTTATAATGACAGAATGGGAAGTGCTTATATGGTGAATGATACAACGGTATTGATCTGTTCATCCAAGCGACATATAGCAGTATTGGCCAATAACAAAGGTGTTTTGTTGTGGACATTGGACACAGCCATACCACCCTATCGTGTGGAGTTTATTTCTGCTGATAAACTAAAACCCTGGTTGAACTAAAATTGTGAGCTCTGTACATGGTGAAAAGCAAAATTGTTCAGATTATTTTTAATTTTTAATGATCAGCATATGAAAAAAATAATTTTCGTTGGCGCTTTGTGTTTTGCTATTGTCATTTATTTTTTATCCTGCCAAACTTTGGCAAATGAAAAAAAAGCAGAGTTCAAACCTGAGGAAACATTGATAGAAGTAGATTCTTCAAAAATTCCGGACGATAAATTTGGTGAGGCAGTACGATATGGTCGTGAGTTGATGTTAAATACAGCTTATTACATCGGGCCACAAGGCGTTAACGGAAGATATTTAGGAAACAAGATGAACTGTACGAACTGTCATCAATCAGCAGGTACAAAACCATTTTCATTTAATTTGATGAAATCACAGGAAGATTACCCGCAGTACCGTGCACGGGAAGGAAAAATTTTATCTCTTGCAGAAAGAGTGAATAATTGTGTGATGCGTCCGCATAATGGTAAGCCATTGCCACTTGATAGTAAAGAGATGATCGCTTTCTTATCTTATTTCAAATGGATCAACAGTTTTGTGAACAGGCAGGAAAAATTTAAAGGGAATAAAAATCTTTCTATTGAATTTCCGGAAAGAGCCGCCGATCCTGAACATGGTAAAACTTTATATGCCGAGAATTGTGCAAGATGTCATGGCGCAAATGGTGAAGGAATTATGCGACCTGATGGTATTACTTATATTTATCCACCTTTGTGGGGTGCTGAAGGTTATCAAAAAAAAGTAAACTGCCATATGGATTTCTATGCACCGAATGTGATTGTGTAAAATTGCATTCAGCCGGCAATGCAATATCACCGCCTTTGCCCATCTTCCACATCACCTGACCAGTATGTGCATTTACTTTCCAAATTTGTCCATTGTTATAAAATGAAACAATAAAATTGCTGTCCGTATCATAATTCAAACTATTGGCATGCATCCAGTCCGTTTTATCTTTTAGCAATTGTTTATCGCTAAAAGGATCCATTACATCAAACACAGACCATTGCCATATTTTTTTCCCATTTCGATCCATAATTAAAATGCCATCACCATTCACGGTATCTTTTATTTTACCACCTATTGCAGTTAGATCCATAATTCGCTGGCCAATAAAAAGCGTTACGATCTCATTTTTGTTCTTCTTCAAAATTTCATGATGAATAGTAGATGTAAAATCGCCTTGTCCCTTTTTCAAATGCAATAGAGTATCGCCGGTAAGATTGATCTCTAAAATTTCGCTACCGTAACTTGTAGGTTCATCATTTTTGCCCAATATGGAAATGATGGTTGTGTCTTGTGTGAAGTGAGCCACTTTAAACCCTGTGCCATCCACAACATGATACCATCTTAACCGGCCCTTTGAGTCAGCAATGTAAGCAACACCAGGTGTTTCTCTTTTGTTTAAAAGCATGAAGCCCTCATTAAAATTCTGAGGTAATAATTCCGGCACTGGTGCAGTAGCTTTAAACTGATCCTGTAACCACAAGCGAAGATCTCCTGACTGAAAATTATAATCTTTACTTTTTGTCTCTACATTATCTTCCCTGCTTACTAGATGAAAAGAATATTTTGTATTTGGGATGATGTTTAAAAGAACCAATGAATGAGATAACCTTTTTGAAGAAATCGTTGACCGCATTTTTTTTTCTGCACTGCTATCGGCCCAGTACTCCGCATATACTTCTGTCTTTTCATTTGTAAGCACATCTATTTGTACCTGCAACTGGTTATTATGATGCAAGCCGATCTTTATTTCTTTAACAATATTGCTTTCTCTACCTGTACAACCAGCTAAGCAGGCAAGCAAAAAAATAAAACCCAATTGAGTCAACAAAGTTCTTTGTATGATCAAACCTTTTTTCATCACTTTATTTTCACTTTCAACTTTCATTCATTCTTTTTAACAACATCAGGAATATAACAGTTGATGCCGCTATATTCCTGATAAATAAATTTATATCGTTTACCTGCCCGAGTTATCCAGGTTGGGATTCAAATTCACCTGGCTCTGCGGGTATGTGAAATATTTATTTTTTGGCATTACAATATTGGAGGGCTGACCAATACGATTCAGATACGCATTCACCAGCACATCATATTTGTTCATTCTAATCAGGTCGGACCGGCGTTTTCCTTCATAGAAAAACTCCCAACCTCTTTCTTTTAAAATTGCATCTCTTAAGCTGGATTGATTAAAATTCGCCAATACCAACGCTACTGCATGCGATCTGCCACGCACCTGGTTGATCAGTCCAACACATTCTGCATTGGGTCCACTTATTTCGTTGATGGCCTCTGCCCTGCTTAACAACACATCTGCATAGCGCAAAATATCTACACTATGACCATCATAATATGTTGTAGAACCCAATGAGTCAGCATATTTTTTTGTAGCTACATCTGCCATATAGCTTACACCGGCTGGCGGTGTGGCTCCAAGTGTTGGTGGTTGCATATAATGTAATCCATCAACACCAGTGTAGTCAGGATAAAAACATTTTTTACGGTCATCCGCATTGTCAAATGTGTTATAAAAATCCCATGATACAGCATAGTATTGCCACCTGTCACGCAATGCAGGTGTGGGGTGATTCAAGGGTCCAAAGTGGTTAAGCAATTCAGTTCCATTAGTGTTGGCATCAGCTAAAACCGAAAAGATATTTTCAACACACCACTTGTTCGATTCTTTAAATAACCCAAGGTAATCGGGGTAAAGATTGTATTTATTTAAATTCATTACCTGCTGTGTCACATCAACTACTTTTTGCCATTGATGTTCCCGCAGGTACAGTTTCACTAATAAAGTAAGAGCGGCGCCTTTGGTAGCACGGCCTACATCATTGCTATTATAAATTGGATTGCTACTGTAATCAGGAGGTAAATTATTAGCGCAGGCTGTAAGATCATTAATTAAAAACGCGTTGATATCTGCAACAGATGTTGGCGTAGGCTGACTTGTGTAATCAGGATTCGCAATATCATTTTCGGTTGCTAATACTACCGGGCCCCATGCATCGGTGAGATCCATATAAGCAATGGCACGCAAAAATTTTATCTCAGAAAGAAACTGTGTTTTTTGCGCATCGCTAATGGTTGTCATTTTAGATATGTTATAGATTGCATTGTTGGCATCAGCGATCAGCTTATAAATTTGTCTCCAGTCTTCGCCAAGCAATCCATTTGTTGAATTCCAAATACCCAGTGAAAGCTGACCAGGATCGCCACCATAGTTGCAATGTCCAATATCAGTAGTTAGATCTGTCAATGCTAAGTGCCTTACTGTCCAGTAATCAAAATTGTCACCTACTACCGGACCTTTTAACCGTGCATATACCGCATTTACTGCAGCCATTGCATCCGATACAGTTTGAAACGCATTGGCGCTGGTAAGACTACTATATACTTTTGGCTCCAATGATTTATTACAGGAGTACTGCAACATAACAGCAATTGATAAGAATATGATACTATATTTTTTCATCTCTGTTTTTTTATTTGTTTAATTCAGGTTTGAGTTCATCAATTAATGGATAGTGAGTTTAACACCGAAAACAAAAGTTCTGAAAGCTGGGAATGCATTAAAGTCAATACCACCACCTACGTTTGAACTGCCATGCACATTTACTTCAGGATCGGTTCCGGAATATTTGGTCATCGTTAAAAGATTTTGACCGGATGCATACACTCTCAATCCATCGATGAACCTGATCTGCTTAATGAGATGCACAGGTATATTATAGCCTAATGAAACCAGTTTCAAACGTACATACGATGCCTTTTCTACAAATCTTGAATTAACATAGCTTCCATACTTGCTAAGAAAATATCCTTCACGGGGAATGTCAGTGTTTTCATTCGTACCAGCAACCCAACGATTCAATATATCGGTGCTGGTAGTTGATTCCAACACCAAGCGATTCATATTATACAAATAATAATTAAAAGCTCCCTGGAAAAATATATCGAGATCGAAGCCTTTGTATTGAAAAGTATTTCCAAGACCTGCGATATAACGTGGATTGGTATTACCCAAATAAGTTCTGTCGTTAGGGGTGATCATTCCATCACCATCTATGTCCACATATTTAGGATCGCCTGGTTTGGCGTTCGGTTGTACATCATATTTTTCACCTGTTTTAATAACACCATTGTACTGGTAACCATAGATCACACCTAATTCTTTGCCTGGTTCCAATCTTGTAAATTCCTGTGCAGATACCACGCCGCTTGGGTTAGCTGTATTAGTGCTGATGATCTTAACACTGTTGGCAAGTGCCAAACATTTTTGTTTGTTGTAAGCAATGTTAAAAGCTGTGGTCCATGTAAGATCTTTTGTCTTTATATTATTTGTATTAACAGAAAGTTCAATGCCTTTATTTTCGATAGAGCCCACATTCGCTGTCTGCGAACTAAATCCCCACCATTGACCAACAGGAACAGCTAAAAGCAAGTCAGTTGTTTTCTTTCTGTAAACATCAATTGAAGCATTGAGTTTACCTCTTAATAACCCTATATCCAAACCAATATCCGTTTGTGCAGTACTTTCCCATTTCAAATTATTGTTCGATAATGAAGCAGGTTCGATACCGGCAGTAAGCGTACTGCCTAACCCCAATGATGTGCTGTAAGGACTAAACCTGCTCAGGAATGCATAATCACCAATTCTGTCGTTACCAGTGATGCCATAGCTTGCCCTGATCTTTACATTTGAAAAAACATTTAAATTTTTAATGAATGACTCATCCGTCAATCGATAAGCCAATGCACCGGATGGGAAGATACCATGCCTGTTATTGGGACCAAATCTTGAAGATATATCATCACGCAAAGTGAAAGTGGCTAAAACTTTATCCTTATATGAATAATTCAATCTTCCATAATAGGATGCAAGCTTTGATTCGATCTTGAGACTTGATGGAACAGTGGCGCCGGCAACAGTTGGTATGGAACCTGCAAATAAATTATAATACAAGAATACATCGGTGGAGAATCCCCTTGCGCCTGCATTCAATGCTTCAAGAACATCTTTTTGATAAGATGTGCCAACCAAAGCTGTGAGTGAGTGAACACCTAGAGTGTATTTATAAGTCAAATATTGTTCCGCCAGCCATCTAAAATTAGTGCTCATCTGTTCTTGCGCCACGCCATTATTGGCAAGACCATTGACTAAAGTTCTCGGCGTGTATTGGCCGGCTGTTGTTTGAGAAAACTCTGCGCCACCACTAACATGATAGGTAAGATTTTTTATGATCTCATAATCAATAAACATATTTCCATTGATCAGCCTGTTTGTTGATACATTAGTAGGCTCAAGCAAAATGGCCAATGCATTGTCTTTACCTAAATACTTGTAATAGCTCCCATCAGTATTGTATACGGGTATGCCGGGTGAGGCAGTGAGCACTGAAAACAGTGGAGCTGTAATATCTGCTACATAACGTTGCAAACGAGAGCTGGTAGTGGCTCCATAAAAATTAGCGCCGACCTTTACATTGTCATTAAACTTTTTCTCTCCACCCATACGAACAGAGTAGCGTTCCATTTTTGTATTCTTCAATACTCCATTTTGCTTAAAATAATTTCCCGACAAGTAAAGTTTTGAATATTTATCATTGCCGCTTAAACTAATGGTTCGGCTCTGTGTAGTTGCCTGTTGTGTAGCCAGATCCCACCAATTCGTATTTGCCAGTTGAAAGCTGGGCGGGAATACCGGTGGTTTTCCATCTTCCGCAGCAATTGCATTTTGAACATCAGCGTATTGCTGACCATTCACCAATGATGGCTTATAAGTTAAATACTGATTACCATTTGATGCATCGGCTTCTATTTGCATTCTGCCAACTTTTCCTTTTTTGGTAGTGATCAAAACCACACCGTTGCCACCTCTTGCACCATAGATAGCAGTTGCAGAAGCGTCTTTCAATATTTGAATATCTTCTATGTCATTTGGATTTATAAGTTTTCCATTATCACTGATCATACCATCCACAACATAGAGAGGTTCATTTGTGGTGTTAATCGAATTGCCACCTCTGATGACAATTGAAATACCACCACCCGGGGAAAAATCGGTTTGTTGTACCCGTACGCCTGCTGCACGACCTTGTATTGCTTGTGCAATGTTAGAAGTCGTTCCACCTAAATTCATCTGGTCACTGTTAATGGAACTAACAGAACCCGTCAGATCCTTTTTCTTTTGTGTTCCATAACCAACAACGATCACTTCACTGCCTGCCTGTGCTTCTATTTCCATTTGAATATTGATGCTATTGGAGTTGCGGATCGTTGCAGTAATTTTTTTATACCCCACAATGGTAAATTCCAATACATCACCAGCTTTTGCATCAATGGTAAATGAGCCATTGGTTTGGGTGGTAGTACCTTTTTGAGTTCCTTGAATTAGTACAGACACACCAGCAAGTGGTGCACCTTTTTCATCTTTCACCACACCTTTGATATCCTCCGCAGGTTTTTGAGCAAAACCTCCCGCACTTACCAGAAGAGCAGTTACGGTTAAAAGAATAGCCGTTAACTTCGTAACCCGAAAGATTTGTACAAGCGTTTTGTTTAGTTCGTTCCACTTGTCAGATTTTTTAATTAGCATAGTTTTGTAACGTTTGGGTTGAATAATAAAGCAATACACGCCATGTATGTTTACTTGTTTAGCCCTTCTGCCGGGAAGCATGACAGTGCTCCCGGTTTTTTGGCTTTATGATTGAACGCTGATCATTTTTTATTTCATAGGTTAGTGACTACGGGTTTTATTTTTTTCTGTTTTACCAATTAATGTATAGCAAGCGATCCCGTATATATTTTTTGAATGCTGTGTCCTTTTTTCTCAATAGAATTGAGAAGTAATTCTCTTTCTTTGTATGAAGACTGTTCGGTCAAAGCAAGCAAATGAATATGACTAAGCACTTTTATTCGCGATTAAAAGTAACAGGAAAAAACATCGATAGCTTGCGCAACCGTTGGCGCATTTTTTAGTTGCCTCTATCATTCCTATGTTTTGTTTGCTTGCGACACAATTTTGACACGCATAAAAAAAAGCTTTGTAAATCATAATTTACAAAGCTTCATTCGTGCCCGAGACTGGATTCGAACCAGCACACCCTTTCGGGCGCCACCACCTCAAAGTGGTGCGTCTACCAATTTCGCCACCCGGGCTTTTGAGATGAGATTGAAGGGATTGATGTGCCCCAGACGGGAGTTGAACCCGTACAGGCATTGCTGCCCACAGGATTTTAAGTCCTGCGTGTCTACCAGTTCCACCACCGGGGCTAAAGAACTCGAGTAAATCGAAAAAAAATCCATCAGCTAAAAACTGATGGACCTTGAGCGGAAGACCGGGCTCGAACCGGCCACCCCGACCTTGGCAAGGTCGTGCTCTACCAAATGAGCTACTTCCGCAATTCGGATGAACAAAGAACTAAAGGGCGGCAAAAATAAGCATTGAGCCTTTGCGAAAAAAATTTAAACCTGATTATTTATACTGAGGAGTATAAAGTGTGCTTTCCTGAACATGAACTTCAGGTTTGTGAAAACGCTTGCTGTAAAGCATATAGCATGCACCAAACAGAAGTGCTACAACACAGGCAACTTGTAAATAGAAAAGAAAACCAGAAGAAGAGACCCAGTTGTGTGTGAAATCTCTGTCCTGCACTTTTTTTAGTTCTTCTTGATATTCTGCGTTATGAGCCATAGGAAAATTTTGTGATGCAAAAATAATGGTTCAACCGAAATTAAAAATCTTATTTGCCCACAATCTCACTGAAATATCTCTTCTTTTTTACAAAATGTTGCCACACCACATTACCCTGATAATAGCCTGATAGTGTCTTATCCTTAGGATAATCATGCTTGCTTTTCTTTCGATGTGAAAACCACCAACCAAAAAAACCAAAATGAGCTTTTATGATCGACCGAAAATAACCAAAGTCACCTGAGAACAACCCTTTGAGTGCCGATATTTTATTCAACGCTATCCGAAACCAAATGATAAAAAATGCTTTCCAGAATGGAAGATTTTTAGATAACATGATCATGTTATTTCTAAAATTCAAATACACTTTTAATGTATTGCCCTTGGGCAATGTACCGCCGCCAACATGATAAACGATCGAAGAAGGGCACGAATAGATCTTATACCCTGCCAATTGTATTCTCCAGCACAAATCGATCTCTTCCTGGTGAGCAAAAAAATACTCATCAAAGCCGTTTACTTCATGAAATACAGATGAACGAATGAATAATGCTGCTCCACTTGCCCAAAAAATGGGTTCGCTTGTATCGTACTGTCCATGATCCTCTTCAAATACATCAAATATTCTTCCTTTAGCAAAGGGATAACCATACTTATCCAGCCATCCTCCTGCTCCGCCTGCATACTCAAATAATTTCTTGTTGTGATAAGTAAGCAACTTAGGCTGACACGCTGCGATCTTTTTGTCAGATTCCAATAGATCAACTAAAGGCTTCAATGAACCCTTAAGCAGTTCAACATCTGAATTAAGGATAAAATAATAATCTGATTCAATTTGTTTCAACGCTTCATTATACCCTTTAGCAAAACCAAAATTTTCTTTTAAACAGATAATTCTTATCTGCGAATACCTGGCTTCAAGGAAAGAAACTGAATCATCAGTGGATCCATTATCTGCAACTACAACTTCAAAATTTGAATAATCGGATGATAAGACAGATGGGAGAAACTGTTCGAGATATTTCCGGCCATTCCAGTTAAGAATTACAATTGATATTTTGGGGATTGAACTCAAACTATTGAACAAGTTCTCAAAAATAAGGCAAAAGGTTAATCTTTAATGATTATCACAGTGGACATCAACCATTAACTCACGACTGGGAACTGAGAACTGTTTCCACTATATTCGTATATGTTTCAGCTATTCAACTGGCGAACCTTACTTGCTATTATTGCCATCAGCATTGTAACCGGAACTATTTTTTATTCACGTTATCTGGCTAATAAAATTGCAAAAGAAGAAAGACAAAAAGTTGAATTGTTGAAAGAGGCGGGCACTTCTCTTGCTAATCCCGCTATAAGCGATTCGAGACTTGCTTCACTTATAATTAAAGAGAATGAAACTATTCCGATTATTCAGACAAATGAAAAGGATAGTATTATCGAACACACAAACCTAGACTCGATAAAAGCCTTTATTCCTGCGTACGTTGAAAAGAAATTTAAGGAATTTAAATCGTTACATGCCCCGGTTGTCTGGTATGATCCTGCGGACTCTACTAAACAAAACCGCTACTATTATGGTGAATCGAAGTTGCTCAAAGAAGTCCGTTACTACCCCATTATTCAACTCATTATTGTAGGACTATTTATCATCATCACATTACTTGCGTTACGCAGCAGCTATCGATCTACGCAAAACCAGGTATGGGCCGGCATGGCAAAGGAAACTGCACATCAATTGGGCACTCCTGTTTCTTCATTAGCAGGTTGGGTAGAAATGTTAAAAGAAAATCCCGGGAATGAAAGGGTCGTTGCCGATCTGAAAAAAGATGTTGACCGTCTGCAACTGGTAACCGATCGCTTTGGGAAGATTGGTAGTACGCCTCACCTTGAAAAAAGAAATATCGTATCCCAGATAAGCAGTATGATGGATTATATGCGTAAACGAACCACCGGAAAGATCAATTTTATTTTAAATACCCAGGGAGAAAAAAAGGTGGAGGCAATGATATCACCGCCGCTGTTTGATTGGGTAATCGAAAATTTGTTGAAGAATGCACTCGATGCAATGGAAGGAAAAGGTAATATCATTGTTGATATTTTTAGCGGTGAGAAAAAAACGATCATTGATGTGATCGACACAGGTAAAGGGATCAGCAAGCAAAACTTTGACAAGGTTTTTAAACCAGGCTTCACAACAAAAAAACGAGGTTGGGGATTAGGTCTCAGTTTATCCCGCCGTATTATTCAGCAATTTCATAAAGGCCGCATTTATGTAAAACAATCAGAGCCAGGCAAGGGCACTACTTTCAGAATTGAACTAAACGCATGAGTTTTCTAAAAAAAATCTTTAGAGATCCGGCCTTCCTGGCACTAATTGCGTTTAATATCATTGTGATTATCCAATACCGAAACGACAAACAATATTATACTACTGTTGTTTGGTTGTTTTGGCTACAAAGTGTGATCATTGGCATTTT
>JGI24806J26614_1000787_pt1 | contig 10587 bp, 10 predicted proteins | sample Kansoi200umMDA_FD_26614 | JGI IMG/M metagenome (IMG submission 26614) | reverse complement strand
TTTTATCTTTTATTAAAACAGAAGCGTTTTTCGCCGGATTTTTAGGATTAATCATTCTTTGGTTTGTTTTAGCTTTTGTGATGGATTTCGCAAACGAAGGAGTGCTGTCAGTAAAAATTGCATCGTTATTACCATTAGGCGGATCAAAATGGATGCTGATGATCGTAACGGCATTTATTGGCGGACTCGTGGCAGGGTTTGCAGCGCTTAGCGGCAGTTATCTTCGTTCATCAAGTTCAAAAAAGTAATTTGATAATCGCATCTATGAAAATAATTTTTCAACTTATAGTATTTGCTTTAATAACTGCAGCTTCATTTTCTCAAACAGTTTCAGGTATTGTAAGAGATGATAAAGGCAATCCGATGCCAAATGCTTCTGTTTTAATAAAAGATAAAAAGGGCGGCACAGTGTGTAATATCGAGGGAAAATATTTTTTAAATCTTTCTCCCGGCAATTATACACTTATCGCTCAGCATGTGGGTTATAAACGGGATCTAAGAAATATTAAGATCGAAGACAAGGACATCCAGGTTGATTTTGTACTTAGCGTTGTTGATTTTACAATGGAAGAAGTTGTAGTCCGTTCCGGTGAAAATCCGGCCAATGACATTATCAAAAACACTATTCGCATGCGGCCAGTGTATCAAAAGCAACTGGATAAATTTATTTGTGAGGTTTACACAAAGGGGCAAATGAGACTGCGTGACTATCCTAAAAAAGTTTTGGGGCAAAAAGTCGATTTTAATGATGACGGTGATACCAGTAAAAATAAGATCATCTATCTCTCAGAAACGATTTCTACTTACTCGGTACGCAAACCAAACGACAGAAAAATAGAAGTTCATTCATCCAGGGTAAGTGGCGAAAGCAATAGCTATGGCCTGGCTGCACCCCAGTTTTATTCCATGTATGATAATAATGTGCAGATTGGTACCAGTCTTAATCCACGTGGGTTTATTTCCCCTATTTCTGATAATGCGACCAATTATTATAAATACAAATATGTAGGCGCCTTTTTTGAAGATGGTAAACAAATAAGCAAGATACTGGTAACGCCCAAGAGAAAATACGAACCTCTTTTTTCCGGGTATATAAACATTGTGGAGAATGAATGGCGCATCCATTCATTGAAACTGGAATTGAGAAAAGTAAATCAAATGGAATTCCTGGATTCTTTGATCCTGGAACAATTATATGTCCCTTATAGTGATAGTTTGTGGGTTTTGCATAACCAGGTCATATATCCATATATAAAAATTCTTGGGATAGATGTTTATGGAAGTTTTGTAAATGTTTATTCCAGGTTCGATCCAAACCCGGATTTCAAAAAGAACTATTTTGACAATACTGTCTTAAAATATACCGACAGCGCCAACAGGAAGACTCCCTCGTATTGGGATGAAACACGACCCCTGAAGCTGCTTGATGAAGAAACGCTGGATTACCGCAAAAAAGATAGTATTGAACAGTTAAGCAAGAATCCTGCTTACCTGGATTCAGTTGACCGGGTTAACAACAAATTGAAAGTAATGGGCATTTTATTGACGGGGCAAACAATTAATAAAGAAAAAAAGAATGCATCGTACTACTTCCGGCCGATCACTGACCAGGTAAATTATAATATCGTGGAAGGATTGACCCTGAACCTTTCTTGTACATACACAAAAAAGCTTGACTCTACTATTGGCAGAAGATCCATCCGTATCACTCCAACAATACGATATGGATTTACTAACAGGCATTTTAATGCATGGCTAAGCACTTCCTACATTTTTGGAAAAAAATATGTTACTTCTATTAATCTTTCCGGGGGCAAGAGAGTTTTCCAGTTTAATAATGCAAGTCCCATAGGCGCAAGGAGTAATACATTAGCAGCTTTATTAGGGGGAAAAAACCTGATGAAGCTTTATGAAGCATGGTATCTCCGGGGATCGTTTGTGAAAGGGATCGGTGAGGGTTTTACCTGGAGCGCCGGTTTTGAATACCAAAGCAGGATGCCATTGGATAACACAACTGATTATTCTTTTGTCAAAGACGAAAAGAAAGAATTTACACCAAACTATCCAACAGAGCTTTCCAATGAAAATATCAAACCACACCAGGCCTTAAGTTTGAATTTCGGACTTACCTGGCAACCAGGCGCCCGGTATATAGAATTACCAGATCAAAAAATTAATATCGGTTCTAAATGGCCCACTATGATTTTGGGTTATAGTCGCACATTCGATGAAGTCTTTGGGAGCGATGTGAATTATAGCAAATGGCGTTTTGCATTAACGGATATTATTCGTTTCAAACTGGCCGGGCAGTTTAATTACAGGGTAGGCATGGGAGGTTTTATTCACAACGAAAAAACCCAGATACCGGATTACCAACATTTCAACGGTAATATTTCTCATATTGCCACTGAATATCTTAACAGCTTTCAGCTTTTGCCCATCTATGAGTTTAGCAATATTTCCAAATTTTATGTGCTGGCACATATTGAGCATCACTTCAATGGATTTCTTACTAATAAAATACCCGGCTTCAGGAAACTAAACTGGTACCTGGTAAGCGGTCTCAGCACTTTCCATTATGAAAAGACAGATTATCTTGAATATTTTGTTGGGCTTGAAAACATTCTGAAAAATTTTCGTGTAGATTATTACTGGGGTCGCAAGGATGCTAAAAAGTTTGATAATAATTTCAGGATCGGGTTTTCAAAACGATTTGGTGTGGGTCGGCGGAATGATGATTAAAATCGTTTGAAGTTTGAGGTTTGAAGTTTGATGTTAATCAACTTCGAACCTCAAACTTTAAACCCAAACCATCTTATCTTTGCTGCGCTTTAGAATTTTGCCCAACCTGCAATTGGGGTCCGCCGGAGGCGGATTAAAATTTAAACACATGGCAGCACTACATAATCGCATCTCCCGAAAGGAGCTGAAAGAACACATTAAGAACGATCCCACACCACGTATTACCATTTCGTTTTATTGTTATTTTAAAATTGAGGATCCTGCACAATTCAGAAATGATCTCTACCGTCATTTAAAAGAGTTGGGAGTGTTAGGAAGAATTTATATTGCCTCCGAAGGCATCAATGCACAGATAAGTTTGCCAACTGCAAATCTTGACACATTCAGGGCTTATCTCTATTCAATAGAACCATTGAATGGACTTCGTCTCAATATTGCCGTTGATGATGATGGAAAAAGTTTTTATGTGCTGGATATAAAAGTTCGTACTAAAATTGTTGCTGATGGTATTAATGATCCTTTATTTGACATGGCAAATAGGGGCGGTTATGTAAATGCAGAACAATTTAACCAGCTGACCAATGATCCTGATACGATCGTGATCGACATGAGAAATCATTATGAATTCGAAGTTGGTCATTTTGAAAATGCAATAGAAATTCCTTCTGATACTTTTCGGGAACAATTACCAATGGCGGCTGATATGATGAAAGAGAATAAAGATAAAAACATCATCATGTATTGCACCGGTGGTATTCGTTGTGAAAAAGCATCAGCCTACATGAAGCATAGTGGCTTTAAAAATGTTTTTCACCTGGAAGGCGGTATTATCAATTATGTGAATGAGGCAAAAGAAAAAAAACTTGAACTAAAATTTCATGGAAAGAATTTTGTTTTTGACCAAAGGCTGGGGGAGAGGGTGACAGAAGAAATAATTTCTCAATGCCATCAATGCGGCAAACCAGCAGATACACATGTAAACTGTGTAAATGATGCCTGCCATCTTTTATTTATACAATGTGATGAATGCAAAAAGAAATATGAAGGCACATGCAGTAAAGAGTGCCAGGATTTTATTCATTTACCTGAAGAGGAGCAAAAGAAATTAAGAAGTGGGATTGATAAAGGGAGGAATGTTTTTAATAAATCGAAATCTAGGTTGTACCACGTAAAGAATAGTAGATAATCAAAATGTCATTGACGCCGTTACAATACAAAAAGCGTAGGATTAAACCATTAATTTTCAAGGGCATTTTTTTTGAATTGTAGATTATAACGGCATAAATTTATGCGTTAGCGGCAAGCTAAGTGCGACACCAAACATAATTTAACCAACAACAAAAAAGTTGACAGTACAACCACTAATTGAATATTTTAAAAATTATCTTCCTCTAAACGATGACGAAATAAATCTGCTGGCTGAAAGGGTAACACAGCGACAGATAAAGCGAAGGCAAATGATTTTGCAGGAAGGCTTTGTTTGCAAACATTACACGTTTGTAGAGAAAGGTTGCTTTAAAATGTACGGCATTGACGAAAAAGGAACTGAACATAATTTGAGGTTTGCAGCAGAAAATGACTGGATTGCAGACTTAGGAAGCTTCTATTCCGAAAAACCGAGCAAGCTGTTTATTGAAGCAATTGAACCTTCTACCATTCTACAAATCGAAAAACAAGACTTACTTTATCTGTTTATTAATGTGCCGAAGTTCGACAGAAATTTCAGAGTGATTATGGAGGAAAAATTCATTGAACTTCAAAACCGTTTATTACAAAACTTTAGTTCAAACGCACATCAACGCTACTTAGATTTTTTGGAACAATATCGAGAGCTTGCATTAAGATTGCCTAATACCCAAATAGCTTCCTACCTTGGCATTACGCCTGAATTTCTTAGTAAAATAAGAGGTGAAAAATTATCAAAATAATTCTTACCCTTAAACAACATTAAGACTATTTCTTAAACCTGTTTATTGACTGGTACGACAATCGTAAAGCATCTTTGCATCGTAAAACAAATCAGTCTAACAATTTAAAAAATAGAAAAATGGAAAAAACAACAGAGTTTTTTAAGCAGTTTGTACAATTTATAAACACGGCAGACGAGAATTTAGCTCAACAATTAATAAGCCCAATAGCAAAGTTTTATGTGCCTGGTCAGCCGGAACCACTTCAGGGTCCAAAAGGCTATCTGATGATTATTGCCATGATGCGTAGTGGCTTTCCAGACATTCAATGGACAATAGAAGATATGATAACAGAGAACGACAAAGTAGCCGTAAGGTTTACTATGAGAGGGACACATCAAGGAACATTTTTTGGCGTACCTGCGAGTGAAAAAACAATCGCAGTTCAAGCTATGAATTTTTACCGGTTGGCTGACGACCAAATTATTGAGGAGTTTGGACAACCCGATATGCTTGGACTACTAACGCAAATTGGAGCAGTACCAACTATGTAACATTGATGACAGTAGCGGGCTCACGAAAGCCTGCCGCTAACAACGGGCTTTCTGCTATGCTGGCTTCAGAATATATCCTCATCGACATATCGCTAATCACCTGCAGTCCCAACTGAACGAACATAGCCGACCTTTGGAATATACCATCGGCTTTCTATCTTTGATCAGCGACAGTACCGGGCTGAAGTAACACCGAATATCAGCACAGCAGAAAGCCCTGGACGTTGTCTAGAAAATTACACCCTTTCAATCTTACAAATAAAACAGCTGGCTTCTGCATTTCTTGCATGCAGGTATTCAATATCAGGTCGCTTTTCAAATATTTTTGTTATCAGCAAATCAACATCATCATCACCAACTAACTGTGTAAGAACCATCATTTGTTCTTTGGTATACCCGATCAACGTCAAAGGAAAACTCTCTTTATCTGCTTTAATTTCGGGAGGAAAGCGGTGTAGATCACTATAGGCTTCCACATCTTTTTTATGAATAAATACCGGTCCTGGTTGATTGAAGATGTTATCAATTGTAAATGGACTATGAGAAACTAATAGTCTCACATCCTCTCCAACCTTAAAGGGTTTCAATGAGACCCTGCAAGAGCCTTTACCTGTTGCAAGCTGTTCAATCACCTCGTGACCAAAATCATCCTTATAATTTTCTTTGATCTTATTTGCGTATTCCCTGCTAAGCGGAACAATTTTAAACTGTTTCATTTGCTAAATATTTATTTATACAAAAATGAAACGTTTATTATTTTACAACAACCCGAAACTTGCTGTCTTGATATTCATCAAAGTTTCAAAACTATTCTCCCAACTTTTTCAATTCAACATTATAAAGTTGACTATTAACGTAGTAAATTTATAGTAATGACAGAAGAGTTAATACGCATAGTAATAAAAGTAAAAGAGAAGTTTACAGATAAATCGGATCTACTCTGGACAAGTTATAATACAGCTAAAGAACTCAGAGACGAATTAGATATTTATATTGGAAAGCTTACAAACGGAGACAAAAGTTGTTTAGACGAATTGAATATGCATTTTTTACCGACAAGTACTTTTCAAGAACACTCTTTAATGAATGATTGGGCAGAGGAGTATATGAAACTTTCAGAAGAATTTGACAACATTTATGCGAAGATGAAAAACCACAGCTAACATTCGGTTTGCTAAAAGGCTGGCTGACTTAAAACGGAATATCAGCACATCAGAAAGGCCCAATGTTATCTCAAAACCATTCCCCCAACTTTTTCAACTCAACATTACCTCCACTAAAAATTATTCCAACTCTTTTTCCTGCAAAGAGAGCTTTATTCTTTATTACTGCTGCAAGCGGTACAACGCCGCTTGGCTCAACAACGATCTTCATTCTTTCATAAACAAGTCGCATCGCGGCGATGATCTCCTCATCATTTACTGTCAAAATATCCTTCACGTATTGGCGGATTATAGGAAAAGTTTTATCCCCAAGTGTAGTAAGCAAACCGTCAGCAATTGTTTTAACATACGGAACTTTTTCTATCTTCCCATTCTTTATAGAAAGAATTGCATCAGCAGCTCCTTCTGGTTCACCGGCATAAACAATTGTTGTTGGAGAAAAATATTGAGCACTTAATAATGTACCACTGAGCAAACCTCCGCCGCCAACTGGGGCAAGAATAAAATCCAAAGAAGGAATTTCTTCGATCAATTCTTTTGCACAGGTCGCCTGGCCTGTTATCACCTCATAATTATTATAAGGATGAATAAATTCAGCGTCGGTTTTATCAACTACTTCCTGCAAGGTTTTTTCTCTTGCCTGTTGATTTGGTTCGCAAAAAAATATTTCAGCGCCATAGCCTTTTACAGCATCCACTTTTACTTTCGGAGAATTATCAGGCATTACGATAAAGGCTTTTGTGCCTACTTCTCTTGCTGCAAGAGCAATTGCCTGTGCATGATTACCGGATGAATGTGTAGCAATTCCTTTTTTTCTTTTTTCTCCAGGCAATGATAACACAGCATTCATTCCTCCACGGATCTTGAATGCACCGATCTTCTGAAAATTCTCACATTTAAAAAATATTTCTGCGCCTGAAATTTGATTAAGAGTTTTTGAAGTAAGCACAGGGGTCTTGTGAATAAAAGGTTTTATTCTTTTGTGTGCCTCTTCAATGTGTTGCTTTGTTATTTCCAAATCGCTTTTTTTATTCAAGGCTAAAGTCGGTTCCATTTGTATATTATTTTCAGCCGCAGCCTTAAGGCTGGGCTAAGTGAATCCAACCATATATTTTAATCCGGGCTTTAGCCCGGTTATCATTCAACAGGCATCCATTTTAGACAAACAGGTTTTGAAACATTTATTCTTTTACCTGAATCAGTTAACAAACCAGTTTCCTTATCTCTTTTAAAGATCACGATCTCATCACTGTTTTGATTTGCCACTAAAAGAAAATTGCCGGTTGGATCGAAATTAAAATTGCGGGGCGTTTTTCCAAGTGTTGACTGATGATCTATCCATTCCAGTTGCCCATCGTTTTTATTAATACTAAAGATCCCTATCGTATTACTTTCCCCCCGATTAGAACAATACAAAAATTTTCCATCGGGAGAAACATGAATATCGGCACTGCCGATAGCGCCATCGAAATCTCTTGGCAAACCTGAAATATTTTGCAATAAAGTTAAATAGCCATTCTTTTCTATTTTATAAACAGACACCGAACCCGTAAGTTCTTCCATCAGGTATGCATATTTGCCATTTGGATGAATATCAATATGACGTGGTCCGGCGCCAGGTTCTGTTGCTACAAATGGCGGATCGAATTCTTTCAGCCTACCGGTTTTATTATCCAAATTATACAACATCACTTCATCCAATCCAAGATCGGGAACATACAATGTCTTGTTATTATTATTTAATACAGTTGCATGCACATGTGGGCCCTCCTGTCTTTCCGAATTCACACTACTGCCTTCATGTTGTATGATCTGTATAGATGGATCGAGACTGCCATTTGATCTTACTGGCAATACTGCAAGAGAACCGCTGCTATAATTTCCAACGATCACCCATTTCCCGGTTTTGTCAATCGAAACATAACAAGGATGCTTGCCACCAGATTCTTGCTTATTTATAAAACTCAGTTTTCCAGTTGCTCTATCAAACGAAAAAGCTGCCACATGACCGGTTACAGTGAACCTTGTACTATCTGCGTTTTCATTTACTGCATACACATATTTTTGATTGGGCGAAATAGCGAGATAGGAGGGATTAGATGCCTTTACAGAACTTACAAAACTATTCTCACCTGTTTCCGTATTGAATTTATAAACATAGATCCCATCGCTTGTACCGGGAGTATAAGTCCCAACTATTAAGAACTGTTCTTTCGATTTTTGAGCAGAAAGACTAATGCCAAGGCTAAGGACAAGGAAAACTAATAATGATTTTATCATGTCTTATTTTAAATTTTTAAAGAATCAACATAATCTGCCAATGTTGTAGAAGGTTTACCAAGATCATTCCATGTATTTTCGCTTTCAAATTTCTCCGGGTATTTATTCAGCGCTTCGCAAATATGATAAGCATAATTGATTCGCTGATTAAAAATGCCGAGATATTTCAATGGCGCCAGCGGAGCTCTCATGATCTTTATTTTTGATTTAACATTCTGAATAAAAACCTTTGCTGCTTCATCAAAAGTAAATGGCTCCAATCCCTGTACCGTATATTCCTGGTTGCTATCGCCTGCTTTTTTCATTGCCCATGCCACCTGTACACCATAATCTTTACCAGCGATAAACCACATTGGCGCCTCTGATTTTCCTGCAAGCACTAATCGGGTACCCTGTAACATTTGCCTGTCAAGTGTTTCCATAAATGTCGAAGGATAAAAAATACTGTAGTTTAGGCTGGATTTTTTTATTGCATCAACAGCTGCCTGCTTCACTTCAAATGACCACCAGTTAAAGCCATTCATTCCCTGGTAATTTTTTATCAATGATGAAAGATAAGCGATACGTTTAATCCCTGATCTTTTTGCTGCTTCAATGATATTAGCAACCCCTTCTCTTTCAGGTTGTGGTTCATTCTTTTTTGATGACTGTCCTACAGAAAGGTTCGCATAAACAATTTCATGCCCGGCCATAGCTGCCTCTAGTGAAGAAACATCAAACACATCACCTTTAACGACTGCAGCATTCGGAAAAAGCTTTTTCATTTTTTCTACATCTCTTCCAAGCAATGTAACCGGAAACCCGGCCCTCATCAATTCAAGAGCCACCGGTTTACCCAACATACCCGATGCACCGATAAATAATACTTTTTGCATAAAGAGAAATTAAAAAAACAAAGGTATTCCTTTCATCGCTTGTAAAAACAAAGCTGATGCAAGAAGAAAATAAACGGCGGAAAATAAAATAGTCTGCTTTTTTGTTTTTGAAATATAATATCCAAATAATGGTAAAACTTGTAGAGAATGAATGCCGATAAAATGCGCAATGCGAAGATCACCATATTGTGAGCTCCAATTTACCACCGGCAAGCCTGGTCCTCCGTCTGGACCACCAACCGTATGTTTCAAAAGACCGAGCATCATTCCTCCTTCCAATGAAAAAAATAAAAAGAATAAAATACCAAGCCTGACCCCCCATACATAAGCAGCGGGAATTGAAAATTGTTTTTGTTTAAAAAATGAAAAGCAAACCAAAATGATAGTAATTGTAAATACCAGGATAAACATCCCCATCAGGTTAAATATGATGCCATTGATCGGTGAAGTAATATTAAAGTGCGAAGTTGTATTCCTGATAGCCTGGGTAATGATCAGTCCATTTTCAAAAAACATTGATATGAAGATCAGCCAGGAATAACGCTTTATTTTTTTTGAACTGTTGAGATAATGTAATAACCAGCCCATCGTAAGTACCATAATGCCAACCGAAGCATAAAATTTAAACGGCTTTAGCCACCTGTTCACCCCGAGTATTTGTGTTTCTTCAAATGGCATTAATACAAGACAAACAAGAGCCACGGCAAGATTGAACAGACCAAACCAGAACAACAATGCATTTCTCCTTTTTAATTCAATGAAGAAATTCATATAAATGATTTAATAATTTGCAGCAAAATATTGTTTTGTTTTTATCAATCTTACCAGTAAGTACAATAACAACCCGATCGGTCCCAACATGAAAGTAAAAAGGAGACAGGGTATTAAGATCAAATGATGAATGTTGTATTTCTGTGCATTCTTTTTTATCCAAATACCTGTAAGCAGATCAAAAGCAAGGTAATGTACCCAACCAGCAGTAACAGCTGTTTTATCGGTAAATAATTCCATTACACCATTCAATGAACCGAACTTTTCAAAATCTCCGGGACTGAATACCTGGAAA
>JGI24806J26614_1000786_pt1 | contig 10613 bp, 7 predicted proteins | sample Kansoi200umMDA_FD_26614 | JGI IMG/M metagenome (IMG submission 26614) | reverse complement strand
TTTATGCGTAATGCTGCCATTAGACATATCAAATTTGATACTATGGTTAAATTATTGGGAGGTGATCGAGCTTAACTTAACACAGCCGAATTATTATAGAAAACGTTTTTATCCCAGAAAAAAATGATTAGCATAAACGCGGTTTTCATATGCATCACAATTCAAGCACTGACAAAAAAAACTACAAAAGATTGACTGTTATTACTATGAGTGTTTTGGTTGCAATTTTTGTAAGTGTTGGAATACTTACGACTATGGCACCACATACATTGTTAGCGGCAGCATCGTCTTCTTCATTAGGAATAGACAATATAAAATGTGAGGTGATAGAACACCTTAACTTTCATATTCATGCACATCTGGATATCTTTATTAATGGCAAGCCTTACATCGTCCCTTCTCAAATTGGTATCATACCTAACAAATGTCTCTATTGGATGCATACACACGATGATACTGGAGTTATCCATATAGAATCACCAGAAAATAGAAACTTTACCCTTGGACAGTTCTTTGATATTTGGAATGAAAAATTCAACAATACTCAGATATTTGACAATATTGTTAGTAACAGTAAAAATAACACATTAAGTGTATATGTAAACGGTAACAAAGCAAGTTCAGTAGATTATAGAGATATAAAACTAACTAGCCATGATGAGATTGCAATAGTTTACGGCAAGCCTCCAGATACAATACCATCAATTTATCATTTCCCAAAAGGATTATAGCCTCTATCGTTTGATTCGGATACGCTTTACTTTGTATGGTTTTTAATTACCAATTGAATAAATCAAACATTCTAATAATTCTTACAAGTTAACGTTAGCTTTATTTGGATTTGCGAGATTTGTTTTTGTTGTTATTATTATTATCACCTTGCCTTAATGGTAGTAATAATAACAATAATAATTAACTATTGTATGACAATTGATAAACTACAAAATTAGGCAAATTTCTGCAACAATTGCAAACTAATTAAAGACTAAACTATAAGTACCATTTCTTTTTATCTGTAAGAATAATGTTGAAGGTATTAATTCCAGTATAGAAAGGGATTAAATTTCGGATTTATATCTTCTAATCTTGACCTGCTGAGAATATGCATTAGCGTGACTTTGTAGCATAAATATTATTTAAATGCTTAATCTGCAAGGTGTAAAGAGAACATGATGCATAAAACTAACCTTAAGTTCATTGCTAATATGTTAACAATCTTTGGATTATTTTCATTTTATCCAGTGGATGCACACAATTTTACACCAAATGAAAGTGCTGCTTTTCTCACACTTGTAGATGCAATGCAAAGTGAAATACATCTTGTACCAATAAATATAGCTAACAATAACATTTTATTGGCTCAAGAACATGCAGAAAATGCTGTTGAACTTCTAAATAAAACTTTGATAAAAGAAATTGAAGAAAGAAATCAAAGAGTTGCTGATGAGCTTACAACGGCGTTAGCTGAATTACAGAATATACAGAATGCAAATGTATCACAACCACCGGGAGATATAAATCAAACAGTCAGTGACATTGATGCTATCTTGGAGGAAACAGTAACTATAAGAATAGATCAGGAACAAAGAAATAATGCAACAATTCAGGCATTAGCCTTAGCTGGACTAATAGATGCAGTGCTTAGAAATTATGGTAATGCCTATGAGGTTGGCTTTGATATGAGTGATAGATTGCAAATGGTTATGGATAGGGACATAGATAATTATACTATGGTAAACATGGCTGACTATCAAAGTGCTCAAGCACTCACTCTGAAATGCCAAGAAATATTCTACGATGAACTTAAGTCTCCAATATCTGAGAATAAAATAAACTTTATCAATAAACTAGAAAGTGATCTTATGCAGCTTAATGATGCGATCAACGATAAGGCTTCCCCTATGTATATCATAAGGATTGTGCATACCCATGTTCATCCCAATCTACTAGCAGCATACAATTTAAAGTTGCAATAAAGACATCTTTTCTTCTATTTCTATTTTTTAATTTTATACTGCTATGTTAAGTTAGAGTAGTATTGTCTTATGTAAGATCATAAATAAATATTCCAAAGCTAGGTCTTCTATAATATTATCATGGATGATTTTAATATATTGAAATATGTCAAGCACATAATACCATATTTTCATTCAAAAAAATTCTGAGAGTATGATTTGGAGATATCATCCAGATCAGTATTGATTTTATGTCGTTAAACAAACAATAGAAAAGTTGATTGATTGATATTAACCATATCATCTTAAGGATATGCTACCAAAATCAAGAGAATACATCCTGATTGTAGCAACAATATATAGCCAATGGTTATTGTTAATTGCATAACTAATAACATTGAGTCCTGTTCTTCAATTACTGAATTGTTCTCTTTCATATGACACTTTTTCCATATGAATGATGAAATATTAGATATGCATTATTATTTTCAGAAATTTATAGACTTGGGATGATATCAATCATATTACACTACTTCTATTTAAATAGCAATTTTTATGTTCTCTTGCTAACAAACTCAGAAATTATTATGTAACTACAATATGTTTCTTTCTTATGAGACAAGAATCCAGGAATTATCTTTTATGTATATAGTTGTTCAACTGCTATTATTACCTAAATCCAAACTATTTGTACTTATTCTTTTGATGTATTTTATTTATTTTTATAGTACATCTATAGAATATGTTTTATGGTTGTACTACAAAGTTTAAAAATGATGTCTACGACCATTCATTAATGCTAAACAAAAGATTTTTCGTTAGTGGCACTTTAATAGCAGTTATAATTTCTATAGTTTTTATGTTAAATAGAGTTGTAGATATTGCGGTAGCACAAGAGACTACTAATACAACTACAAATACTACCACCATGGAAGAAGAACCTAGTAACATAGCAGAGGAAAGTTCAAAACAACAGCTAGGTACAATAGTAAGGGACTCTTCTACAATTCTCCTTTCAAATGAAACAATTCCTGCAGCTGGTTTTATTCAACTTTATGATAGTGCACCATATGCAATAGTGAATGGACATATAGCTGCAAAGATACCATGTGATGATAATTCAAATTCTACATTGACTGTACTTACAGGATCCATACCTGAACTTCAACCAGCTGAATTAAAACTAGTGCAAAATCTATCAACTCCAGGTAAGCTATGTATGTATCATATAGATTTGCCTCCAGAAGGTGGATTTATAATTACGGATATAGTGATTAAAAATCCAGGAGTGGATGATATAAAGTTACCAGCTACGAGTACAGTAGTCATTGGCATCAATAAAATTTTGCGTCTGTATGAAGAATATGAATCAGCAGATGATATTAGCCCTAATGCTACTACAACAATAGGCCAATAAAAAGTCAAAATAGGAAAATCGATCTTATTATAAAAGGAATATTGCTATAAAATTATAACAAGATGATATTCTCATCTCATTTTATTTCATTTCAAGTTTTTATCAATACTTTTGTTCTGCTATTATTATTGCCAATACGGTTCTTATAAGTAGTAGTAAGTGAATTAGGATTCGTTAATTTAAACGGATTCTTTTTATTGGTATGCTCTATAGCTGAGCATGTCCAGCTGTAATAGCATACGGCATATATTTTGTATCTCTACATACTGATCCCTACACATATGGTAACAGATAGAGTTAAACTCATAGTAATCTTAACTGAGAATGGATAAGTTAAAAGAACCCTTCTTTGTGTTAAGGTACGAGTAGTATTCTTCAAAATAAATATACATGACATATGAAACAAATATTAAGCTTAAAAGCAATCCCTTAAAAGTTTGTCATCATATACGGCAAAATGCACACCAACTGATTACTCATAAGACTTAACGATCAACACTTGCTGTTAACGCCTTTATTTGCTTGCTTCATGCTATTTCTTAAATCAGTAATGCTTTTTGTATAAAATAATGCACTGGCTATTATACCTGCAGCTACTGCAGGACCAACAATTTCAGTATAATTAAAACCATATTGATGAGGAATAAAACCATTATATCCATTACTGCTGGATTGATTGTTATTACTTATTAAACTATTAGCAGTAATATCTCCTGCTGGGGATCCAGATTGTAAAGGATTAGCATTGATTGCTATAACACCAAGAGAATCTCCTCGTTGCTCTGCAAACCATATGTTCCCTCTGGAATCTGAAGTTAGCCATTGGATGAATGGACTTGGTGAAGGTATTGTTACTTCCTTATGTTCACCAGTGCGGGGATCTATTACTGCTATCTTGTTTATAGTTTGCTCAGCAATCCACAAATTTTTATTGCTATCTAGTGCCATTCCAAATGGTTTACCATTTGAATTAAGAGGTAGATATTCTTTAAATGTCTTTATCACTGGATTGAAAACTGATACTGCATATCCATCATGTTCAGATATATAAATATCGCCGGTAATAGGATCAGCAAGCAATGCTACAGGATTAACTAGAGTATTGTTTTTGCCTTTTGGAGAATATTCAGTAACATTAAAGTTGTTAGCTGGATCTATATTGGCTAGTTTTCCTACTCCTTCTGCAATCCATATTTGATCTGAAGGATCTATAATAATACCTAAAGCAGCAGTTGTGTTTGTAGTTGGAAACTGAAAGGTTGTGAAGTTCTTAGCTTGACTGTTAAACCTCAATATACTATTAGTGTTTGCAGAGGTAAGCCATACGTTATCACTTCTATCTATGGCTATACCAGATGGACTGAAATCTGGACTTGGAATTTTGTATATTTGGCTTGTATAAGTATTTGGATCATAATGTCCGAGGTGTCTCATTAAAGGGTCAGCATACCATATTTGATTGTTATGGTCCAAAGCCATAACAGTTACAATACTAGTATCATTGATATTATGTTCTGTAAATTTATTTGAATTTAGGTTAAATTCAAATATTCTACCGCTATCAATTACTGTGTCTCCAACCCATATTACGTTACGACTATTATCATAGAGAGGGTACAGAGGTTGGCTATCATTATTATTATTACCAGTTATTCTAAATTCCTTTACATTAAACTTTATTTGATCTAGCGTGGGTTTCACAAATAAATTAAAGGTTGCAACAACATTGAGCGAATTTGCTTTATTCTGAAACGCTTCGACCAGTACGTTCCATTCTCCAGATAAACCAAAAGCAGCATTAGCAGAAAATAATCCTTTAGAAATCTGTTTAGTGTCTACTTCAATTGGACCTATACCTTGTTCTATTTGGGTTAGTTTCAATTTCACAGACTTTATATCTAAGGGATTTCTGTTTTGATCTAAAAAAGATATTTTGAAATTGTTATTACCTGGAGTAAACGGATCTATTGATAGCTTGACTCTAGTGCCGTTTTCTACGAATTTTGTAAATGTTTGGTATTCTATATTTTTTGAAGACAAAGTCTGAGCCTGTGCTTGTATCTTTTGTTGTATTTTCTGTTGTTGGTTCTGGAACTCGCTTGCTGGCAACCCTGTATTAACCAATACAGCAACAGCTACAAGTAGCAGGATTCCTACAATTGCTTCAACCTTTGTAGTTGTGTTTAATTTTGAAACAATAGACATCTTTGAAATGTAATGTCTGTATGAATTAGAAGAGGATGAGGAGGAAGAAGATGATGGCAATTCCTTGTTATTGTTATTTTGTGTTTGCTTGGGTGCTCCTTGTCTTCTTTTCATTGAGCTGGTTCTATTATTACTATTACTAACAGTTCTTGTCGCTGGTGATGTTGTTGATGTTGATGATGAAGTAGTCATAGCAATAGCAGCAACGTTCAGAGATTGTCTGTATATTACTGTCTGATTGTATCCTCCGATACTGATCATTATTGCAGCGAGTACTAATTTTGCTATAAGCGCTTTTCCGTACAAAGATGCTAAAATTAAGTCAAGATTAGTTTCAAGAATGTATAATAGAAATGATCCTGTAATTACTATTATTCCTAGTATCACTACCGGGATAGTTGAAAATCTTGGAATTATGATTGACAATACTAAAGCTTTTACATACTCCTCGAGAGGCGCTTGATTTATTTTTGGAACTACAACAAAGGCGAGGTAAATAACAGAACCAATCCATATCGAGGCTGCTAAATTATGCATAAAATCTATTGCAATTGGTATTACATTACCAATAGCAGAGCTGTGTCCAATCAAAGTAGTAGTCGCAAGTATTGCGAGACCAAATACTAATATACTCACAATATCTTGCTTAGTTGGAATTGTAGAATTTGTTTTTTTCAACTTTAGGTATATAACTACTGCAATAACAAGTACTACAAAAGATTCTAAAGTTCTCGCAATCCATATAGTGCCAAACTTTGTGGCAATAGCATCAGCTATTCCCGCATTGATGGAATATGCTTGAACATAAATCATGCAGAAATCAGATAAAATTAGTATAACAGAACCAACTACTATCAATTTTATTAAATTCCTGTCAACTCTATTCCTTGTTTGTGCAAAAGCGCTTTTCAACCAACTAATTTTAGACATAGGTTTCCATAACCATAGAGTTGCAAATGCTGCACCAACAATCATGACTTGACCCACCAACGCAGGGAACCTTGCAATTGCATCAAGTATTGATAGTTGAGATGAAGACTGTAGACTTTCACTTGAAACACTATTTGGAATTTCTGCCTCACCTACTCCAAATACAAAAGCATTGTCTGTAACATGACCATCTATTTGAGAGAGCATTTTTGTAGAAACTGTGTATAATCCATCCTTGATATCCTGGGGAAGAGTAATAGTTAATGCAGTTTGATCCCCGTTAACATATTGTACATTCTTGTTGTCTATCTGCTTTCCATCTTGACCTATAACACTCAGTTTGCTGTATCTTAGATCAACTGGTTCACTAAGGTAAACTTCGACTTTTGTCGGCGGTGATTCTAAAGTTTGTGAAGGCGATGGATTGCTATTAATTACAAAAGCATGAGCATATGATTTAGGTATAGATGGTAAAGAAATTAACATTAAAATTGAAAATACTGCAATCACTATAACAGGACTTAAGATATGATGGTAATGTAACCTGCCAAAATGTCTGCTCATAATAATGTATATAATAGTATTGAGTTTATAGCATTTTTTACCTTTTATAGTATATTTTCGATGAAAACCACAAAGATTAGTATCATGATTTTTCGTAAATGATAATATAACAATATGTATTTTTCAATACTAAAATGAAATTTATTATGATACCCTTGATGATCGTTGCTGTGTTATTGCTGATTACTGTTTTTGCATCTAGTATTCAGGTTCCTGTATATGCTCACATATCAAAGACATTTGGTAATTTTACAGTGGAGGTAGGTTGGAGTAACGAGCCATCACTTGTTGGTGAAATAAATAATGCTATTGTTCAAATAAACAAAGGAACTGAAAGCAATTCTACACCAGTAAGAAATGCCTTAGCTGAAATGTATATCTTGGTAAAATACGGTGGAGTAACAAAGACTCTTGATTTTAAACCATCCGAACAGTCAGCAGGACTATATCAAGCTGAGATGATTCCAACAAGGCTAGGATCTTATAGTTTGGTATTGAATGGAACATTACAAGGACAGAGTATTGTCAATGCTGAAATACCCCTAGATGATGTAGAAAGCAAGCAAAAGCTCTCTTTTCCAGATTCTGACAATCCTGGTGAGGGTACTACTAGTACTAATACTCCTGCCACTAGCATTGGAGCAGAAGTTGAAAGAATCCTTAGCCAATTAACAAATGATATTGATGTTACTAAAGGTGATATAGATACCCTGGCTAAAAATGATGCAAATATACAGAAATCATTTCAGGATGTGAAAAAGACAGCAGATAGATCCTACATGATAGGTATAACGGGAATGGGAGTTGGTGTAGCAGGAATTGTTATAGCAGCCGTAGCATTTTCTCGCAAAAGTACTTAATTTAGAAATATCTTTAGTTTGTTGCCTATTTCTTTAATACAAATTGTATGAGTGTATGATGCTGCTCTAATGAGTTTTTTTATATATTCTATTCCATAAAATTAGTCTAACTATCGTTGCAGCAACAGCGAAATAATGATAATTACTTCAGCATGTTTTTTAATATATATATTGCCTGATAATAGCATATCATGTACTCTTTAGAGATAGAAAGATTATGGTAGTACAGTATCCATTTTATAATATCTTTTATTCGTTATTCGAGAGATGTACTATAAAGTTTAAGACCGAGATATACGTATTTAATTCATATGCAAAAAAATTATTTTTCACTAAGTTATGTAGTAATAACATTACTTCTAGTTCCTATTATTGCGAGCTCATTTTCAAGTAATGTTTATGGTCATGCATCTCCTGTGTCATATTCTCCACCAATAAATTCTATTATTGTACAAAATGGATCTCTGCCAACAAAAGTGGTAATATCATTTTCAGAAAGACCAGAACCAAAAGCAAGCTATATACATGTAACAGATGCCAAAAATAATCGGGTAGATAATAATGATTATGCAATTACAGGGCAAAATGATAGACAAGCTACTGTTACACTAGATAAGAATAAATTGGCACCTGGAGTTTATACCGTCTCCTGGCTTGCATTTTCTCGTGATGACGGACACATAACAAAAGGTTCTTATGTATTTACCATAAAACCTGCACAGGCAGCAGCTCAGACTAGCTTATCGAATAAAAATAATACATTCTCCGATCAAGTTACGATCGATAATATAACTTTGCAATATAAAATAAGTCCATTGTATGCTGGTGTAAATAATAGATTCAATGTAACACTTACTGATGCATCAGGCAAGGCTCCTCCTAATATAAAGAATGTCATAATGCAATTTAGTGACAAACAAGCTGGAATAGGACCAATTGTTGCAAATTTGCATAGACTTGAAAATGGAGTATATAGCACGGAGGGAGGTTTTATTAGCCAGCCTGGTGAATGGGATATCAAGATTATTGTACAAAGAAATGGGGCATATGATCTAAATCACTCTTTTAAGGTAACAGTTAAAGCTCCTCAATAAAAATGATGAATAATACATGTCACTTTATGTTGTGTGAGACTGTAAACTCTTCATCTCATTGTGCTAGACATTATACATATACTAAGAGATGATAACTTTACAGAATCCTTAATGGAATGAACTATTTTATCTATTGATGTAAAATGCGATGTCTAACATCAGCTAAATGCACTAAATTTTCAAACAGGGTCTATTAGGAATCCCTGTAATATTTCAATAATAGGTATGATAATTAGCATGTTCGATTTATACAAAAGGTTATCCCAAGAGATTGTTTTACAATTTGGAGAAGTACTATATAGATAATAATAATAATAATAGATGTTCCTATCTCACAGTAAACAAAAGAAAGGACAGGAAAAGGCAAAGAATGCAGAAGGATATCTTACATTAGAAAACATTCACTCACTATGACTGTGCTCCCAGGTATGGGAGGATGACAGTTACAGGCTACTCTCTAAGTTAAGATAACCTTTTATTTATTAACTGGTGTTCTACTTATCTATATATTTGCATATTTGGCAACTATTTCGCCTACTTTCTCTTTATTCCTTATTCTATATACGTGAAGTTTCTTGTGACTAACTGAGATAATTTTCCCATTCTCAAGTCTTTTCAGATGCCATGATATGGTGGATGGTACTTTGTTTGTGTGTTTTACAATATCTTTAAAAGTAGAATGGCCTTGTTTAAGCAATAATTGTATTATCTGTCTGGCAGTACTATTTCTGGTATATGCTATAACATGAAATTCTTTAGTCTTAATATTTTTTGGATAATATCTTGTCATTTTAATCCCCTCTCTATTAACTTTTATACTTCTTGATTCCCCAAGAATTTTCAGATGATATGAAAGTACACCGTTGGCTAGCCCTGTTAATCTTAAAAGCTCTCTATATCTAACTCCTGGAGTTTTAGCAATATATTTTAAGATCTTGGATCTATTTTCATTAATCTTGATAGTTTGTGCAGCTTTAGTCCTTTTCTCTTTGATGTTAAACGCCCCCGTTAAGATAATATATACTGCATAAATAAAAAAATTCTTTTTTATTCCTTGTGAAATATATTTTTAGCAGTAGATATGTAAAAAGCCCCCTTTCTTTATATGTCTTAAAATAATTATTATGTAAAATAGGTAATTAATGCGATATCTATACTAACTTCACAATAAGATAACTGTAATTATGAACTTTAGAACGCAAGAAAGGCATACTTAATTTAATACTTTGCTGTTATTGTTATATTATTATTGACTGCGTATATATAAATTAAGATACACCATAGCGCTTTATTATTATATACAGGAGTATATGTGAGAGATACATATAATACTACAGTATTACATACCCTAGTTTTTGTAAAGTTATTTTACTCAGTTCAATCTAATGCATAACATAAATATTTTATAAGAAAAGATGTTGAAGGCCCTCCTAACAACGCTAGCGATTCTTGGTAAAAGGAAATCTATAGGATGCAAATTTTTGTCATTTTTTACTAGATAGTTATACTGCCTAACATAATTTCGTATATCTTTTAAAACCAAGTAAAAGGATTTTTTAAGCATAGTACCTCACATATTAAGAAAAAT
>JGI24806J26614_1000785_pt1 | contig 10622 bp, 10 predicted proteins | sample Kansoi200umMDA_FD_26614 | JGI IMG/M metagenome (IMG submission 26614) | reverse complement strand
TTTTAGTTCTTGCGCGACGCGGTCGGGGTCAATGCCCTGTCCATTTTCGAATTTGCTTTTTGTGACGTTTGCGCCAAACGTAGACGCGATTTTGGCGATGCGTTCGCCAAATTCACCGGCAACAAAGGCGAGCACCTCATCTCCGGGGGAAAGGGTATTGATGACGGCAGATTCGAGTCCACCCGTACCCGAGGAGGTAAAGAGGAGCATGTCGTTCTTGGTTTGAAATGCGGTTTTTAGATTATTGACGACACGGTTTTGAATGGCGGCAAATTGGGGACCGCGATGGTCAATCATTTGTCCATCCATGACTTCAAGGATGTCTTCGGGGATGGTGACGGGACCGGGGATACGGAGATTCATGTTGGTGCTCCTTCGTGGGAAATTCCGCACAGAAAACGTGCGGAGTGCATAAAGAAAAACGTGCGACGTGCACAGATAATAATTTGTATTGTGCGCTGACGATTGCCAATAAAAAGACGCCCGCGTGGGAAAACACGCGGGCGTCGAGTGTTATTACGGCTTCTATTTTACGCGAACGCTAATCTATGGCAACTTGGATGTTGTCGTCCTCGACCCGCACGGGATAGGTTTTGATCGGGAACATTGGCGGGAGCGCGGTGACTTGACCTGTGCGGACGTCGAAGCGTCCGCCGTGACGGGGGCATTCGATGTTGTAATCCCACAGTTCGCCTTCGCCGAGCGGTCCGCCGTCGTGGGTACACAGGTCCTGGGTTGCGAAATAGGTGCCTTCGACGTTACACAGGGCGATGTCGTGCCCATTGACGTGGAAGGTTTTGACCTTGCCTTTTTTTACTTCGCCAACTTGGGCGACGGTAATGTATTCTGACATGAGGTTACGGGATAGCGGAAAATCCAAACCCTTTTGTTCGAATGGGTTTGGATTTTCCGCTTGGTGTTCTACTCGTCTTCATCATCCTCGGGGGTTGTCATCCCGTAGGCGCTCGCTTTCATTACCTTGAGAGGCAAGAGGGCGCATTTGATACGGGAAGGTCCGAGCGGTATGCCAAGCATATCCAGCACGGTCTGTTTGTCAATGGCTTGAAGCTCAACGAGCGATTTGCCTTTGATTTCATCGGTGAGCATGGAGGCGGAGGCTTGACTGACGGCGCAGCCCTTGCCTGTAAATTTTACGTCGGCGACGATGCCGTCCTCGATTTTCATTTCCATGCGGATGCGGTCGCCGCAGAGAGGATTCGAGTCCTCAAAGGAGTTGGTGGCATCGGGAAGGGTGCCCTGGTTGTGCGGGTGTTGGTAATGCTCAAGGATTACTTGTTTATAAAGGTCGTCCATAATGCGGAACGGTCTGACGTGCCACTCAATTTCAAAGTGCGTGACACGTCAGACCTTAGCTCTGACCGAACATGGTACGGACATTTTGCAACCCCTTGACGAGAGCGTCAATTTCTTCGGGGGAGTTGTACACATAGAAACTGGCGCGGGCGGTGGCAGGGAGGTTGTAGTGGTCGTGCAGGGGCTGGGCACAGTGGTGTCCGGCGCGAATGCAGATGGCGTCGCGGTCGAGGATGGCGGCAATGTCGTGGGGGTGGATGCCGGGGATTTCAAAGGCGGCGAGCCCGCCGCGTTCTGCAACCTTGGTGGGACCGAGGACGCGTAGGGTAGGGACTTCTTGCATCTTGTCGAGCGCGTATTGGGTGAGTTCCATTTCGTGGGCGCGGATATTTTCCATGCCGAGCTCGGTTAAATAATCTACGGCGGCGCCGATGCCGACGGCTTCGACGATCGCGGGGGTGCCCGCTTCAAATTTGTGCGGCAGGTCGTTCCAGGTGGACGACTGCAAGCCGACGTGGCGTATCATGTCGCCGCCACCCATAAAGGGGGGCATGGCTTCGAGGAGCGCGCGTTTGCCATAGAGGACACCGATGAATGGCCCCAGCATTTTGTGACCGCTGAACGCCAGAAAGTCTACGTCGAGGGCTTGTACGTCAATCGGGAGATGTGGCGCACCCTGCGCGGCGTCTACGACAACGATGGCACCGACGGCGTGGGCGCGTTGGATGATGGTAGCAAGAGGCGTGATGGCGCCGGTGACGTTGGACATCATGGTTACGGCGACGAGTTTGGTTTTGTCGGTAATGAGGGTGTCGAGTTGGTCGAGGACGAGCCGACCCTGTTCATCAACGGGAATGTGTTTCAGGGTGGCGTTTTTTTCCTGGGCAAGTAATTGCCAGGGGACAATGTTGGAGTGGTGTTCGAGGACTGTAGTGACGATTTCATCGCCTGCATGAATGTTGGCGCGTCCCCAGGCGTAGGCGACGAGGTTGATGGCTTCGGTGGTGTTGCGCGTCCATACGATTTCGCGCCAGGATTTGGCGTGGATAAATTTTTGTACTTTTTTGCGCGCGCCTTCGTACTCTTCGGTGGCTTGTTCCGCTAATTGATAGATGCCGCGATGGATGTTGGCGTTGGTGGTGCGGTAAAAGGTGTCGATGGCTTGAAGGACGCTCTCGGGTTTTTGGGAGGTGGCGGCGGAATCGAGATAGACCAGCGGTTTGCCGTGGACGGTTTGCTGGAGGATGGGAAAGTCCTCGCGGAGCGAGGAGACGTTGAGGTTACTCATAGGCGTTACCACAGAGTGAGAGGACCCTTGGGTTAAAGAGATTTCGGCGATAAAGTTCATCGCAACACTGCGTTCGAAATGACAACAGGCGCGAATAAAAAAAGGAGCGAGAGTAAGAATCTACTCTTGCTCCTTTTGGGTTTACCAGCCGGTCAGAAGACCCGGGTCTTCCATGTGTTCGGGACTCCAGAGGTCGGGGATAACGGTGACTTTGATGGTCTTGCCCGACACGGATTCGCTGACGTCTTTGATTTGTTGAATGAGCCAGCCACCATAGGGACAGAACGGTGTAGTGAGCATCATTTTGATTTCGGCGGGCTCGGTGTTGAGCTGAATTTCGCGGATGAGCCCCAACTGAACGACTTCCAGACCGATCTCGGGGTCAAAGACCTGACGCAACGCCTTTTTGATAGTGTCTTCGGGGCTGTTGGGCTCGACCAGCGGGTAGCTGGGGCGGGCAAGCGGGTCAAAGGCGTCCTCGGTCATCCCGAGAGGTTTGGTTTCTTCTGTCTTGGTTTCGGTATATTCGTTCATTTGGGTCTCCGTAAGAGGTGGAACGCTGCGGCGAGCGTTCCCTACAGGGCGACCACAAGAGTCGCCCCTATATCTTTTAAGCGTTCCCTACAGGGCGACCACAAGAGTCGCCCCTATATCTTTTAGCCGTTGACGCCGTCGCCGCGGAATGTTTCTGAGAGGATGATAGGCGAGACCAGTTTTTTGCCGGTGGCTTTGTGCGAGGGATATTCGCGCGCGCCTGCTTTGATGGTGTCCATGGCGAGGGTGGCGCAGCGGATGCGGGACTGGACGACTTCACGTCCTAGTTCTTCCAGCAGTTCGCTGTAATCCATCCCGTCAACCTCTTCAATAGTCTTGCCGATGATTTTGTCCATTACGAGGGACGCGGCTGCCATGCTGATGGTGCAGCCCTGTCCGTCAAAGGTGGCGTCCACGATGTGGTCTGCGTCATCCAATTTTACGAAAATGGTAACGATATCGCCGCAGCCGGGGTTGCCGCCGTTGACCATCAGGTCGGGCTCTTCCAACTTGCCCTTGTGATGGGGGTTATTGTAATGGTCGAGAATGAACTCGATATAGTCTTGACGAGTCATGATTATGAGTATACAGGTAGATAAGGAAACGGGGAAACAAGGAAAGACTTGTTTCCCCGTTTATTTGTTACCTAATAATTTAGTGCCCTATCTACGTGCTTCTTACTTTTCGATGGGGGCGCCGACGAGATTTCCCCATTCGGTCCATGAGCCGTCATAATTGCGGACGTTCGGGTAGCCGAGGAGGTAGGTCAGGACGAACCATGTCAGGGACGAGCGTTCGCCGATGCGGCAGTAGGCAATGGTATCGGCGTCGCCTTTGATACCCTGACTATCATACAGGGTTTTGAGGTCTTCGGCTGATTTAAAGGTGGCTTTTTCGGTGACGGCTTTTGCCCAGGGAATGGATTTGGCGGTGGGGATGTGCCCGCCGCGCAGTGCGCCTTCCTGTGGGTAACCGGGAATCGCCAAGAGTTCGCCTGAATATTCGCCGGGTGAGCGGACGTCTACGAGCGGCAAGCCCTTTTCGAGGTGTTCGAGGACATCGTCACGGAAGGCGCGAATGGTGTTGTCGTCGCGTTCGGCGGACTTGTAATCGGTGGCGGGGTAGGACGGCACATCTTTGGTGAGTTCGCGTCCTTCGTCAATCCACTTTTGGCGTCCGCCGTTGATGAGGGCGGTGTTGGTGAAACCAAAGAGTTGGAACACCCAAAGGGCGTAGCAAGCCCACCAGTTGTTTTTGTCGCCGTAAAAAAGGACACGGGTGTTTTGCCCGATGCCCGCTTTGGAGAGCAATTTTTCGAAACGCGCTTTGTCAATGTAATCGCGTTTGATGGGGTCGTTCAGGTCCTGCACCCAGTCAATTTTGACAGCTCCGGGAATGTGACCGACGTCATAGAGAAGTACGTCTTCATCGGATTCGACGATGCGAATGTCGGCGTCATTGAGGTGTTCGGCGACCCAATCGGTTTCTACAAGTTTTTCGGGATGTGCGTATTCAGCTGGCATTGGAGTTTCCTTTGTGTATAGTTGACCAATCTTGCGGTCGAAGGTATTTCGTCGTGAGGCAGCAGTGCCAATACGAAACGGCGTGTGTCACGTGTTGGGTGACACAATAACCATCGAAACGCGGGGTCTGCGCAACACAGTTGTTACGCGCCCCGCCACGTACAGATACATTGCAACGGAAAGATTGCGATCACAGTAGGATTAGGCTCCAACAATCTTTTGGCGAATGACTCGGAACAGACGGTCCTGCACCACTTCGAGCGGAATTTTGGCGATGAGTTCATCAAAGAACCCCTCGGTGATCAAACGTTCGGCTTCGGGACGCGGAATACCGCGTGCCATGAGATAGAAAACGGAAGCTTCTTCAATGGGTCCAACAGTGGCGCCGTGGGTGCAGCGGACATCGTTGGCTTCGATTTCGAGTTCAGGAATAGCGTCGGCGTGTGCCTTGTGCGAGAGCAGCAGGTTGCGGTTTTGTTGATAGGCGTCCGAGTGCTGGGCGTCGGGGTTGATGCGAATGAGACCGCGGAAGGCAGAGAACGCCGCATCTTTGAGCGCGCCTTTATAGAGCAAATCACTCTTGCCATTGGGCACCATGTGATTCTGGAACGTATGCTGGTCAAAGTGCTGGGACTTGTCGCCAAAGAAAAAGCCCAACATACGGACGTTTGCGCCCGGACCTTCGAGACGGGAATCGAGAAAGGCTTTGGTGACTTGACTGCCCAACATGCCTGCGAGCCAGGTGAGGTTGGTGTCGCGTTCGAGAATGGCGGTCTGGGAGGTAAAATCCCAAACGTTTTGCGCCCAATCCTGCAGGTTGAAATATTGCAGGTCGCTGTTGGGTTTGAGAATCAACTCTACCGCGCGGCTGCCAAAACGCTGCTTTTCGTTGGCGGTCGAGCCGAAATCTTCGATGAGTTTGGCGGAAGCGCCTTGTTCGAGGATTATAAGCGAGTGACTGAATATGGCAATGTCGGGCGCATCAAAAAAGGTGACGGTGTTAATGGGCTGTTCGATAACGACGTTGCGCGGGACATACAAGAAGGTGCCGCTGTTCCAGAACGCGCCGTGGAGCGAGGCAAATTTCAAATCGCCAATGGTGTCACTGTAGCCGTGGTGTTCGGTAATGCCTTGCTCGTTAACGTGCCGCGCATAGCGGTTCTCGGCGAGCGAGACCGCGCGGGTCATAAAGTGTTCGCGGACGAGTTCAGGATATTCGCGGACGGCGGTGTTCATGTCGGTGAGGATGACGCCGCGCTGTTTGTATTCGTCTTTTAATTGTACAATCGCCGGGTGCCCGTTATGAGTGATGAGGACGCCTGCGGTTTCGACATTGTCTACAAGCCCCTGATATTCGGCAGGCAGTTGGTCGGCAGACCAGGTTACGTTCGATTCCTGAAAGGGAATTACGTCGTCCAGCTTCAAGTCTTTGAGGGACGTGCGCCGCCAGAGTTCATCGTTTGCGGCGGGCAGGGGGGTTTCGTTGTAAACGTGCCATGCTTCTAGGCGCCGCGCGAGCATCCATTCCGGTTCGTTGTTTACGTGTGAAAGGGCTTCGAGCCCTTCTTTGGAAAACCCGACTAATGTCTTTGTTTCAGCCACAGGAAAAAGTGCCTCCGAAAATATTACGACTCGGCTCGTACCGTCGGTTTGTCGCATTGTCGCAAGAATGACCTTGCGATTTCGAAGGGTCTCGATGTGTAAGAGAGATCCTTCGACTACGCACCGCCTGGTTATTGACGAGGACAAGTGCTTGGGTGCTCCGCTCAGGATGACAAGGCGGCGGGATCTGCAACAGGAAAACGTTCGAGACGTTGTTGGGTCGTTGAAATCATCCTTACGGAATGATAGAATCTAAATTAATGTCGAACCAAAAAGTAATTTACAAGAATAATGCGAGCGCCACGTTGTATTGTCAGGACTGTGTCGCAGGGATTGCTGAATTTATCGAGCCAAATTCGGTCAGTGTTGTGGTAACTTCGCCGCCCTATAATCTTGGGATCAAGTACTCGAAATATGATGATACGATTTCGAGAGGTGCATATTTAGAATGGATTGGCAAGTGGGCGGCGGTCGTTAAAGCGGCGATGGCAGATGACGGGTCGTTGTTTTTGAATGTAGGGAGCAAGCCGACAGACCCGACGGTGCCGTTTGATGTTTTACAGGAAATGCTAAGGCAAGGGTTTGTGCTGCAAAATGTGATTCACTGGATCAAGTCTATTGCGATTCAAAAGCAAGATGTTGGCAATTATCCAAATATTGTCGGCGATGTTTCCGTAGGGCATTACAAGCCGATTAATTCGCCGCGTTTTTTGAACGACAATCACGAGTATGTGTTTCACCTGACAAAGAGTGGTGAGGTGAAGTTAGACCGACTAGCGGTCGGCGTGCCGTATCAGGACAAGACGAATGTTGCCCGCTGGAAGGGGGGCAAGGACGATGTGCGGTGTCGCGGTAATACTTGGTTTGTGCCGTATGAGACGATCAAGAGTCGTGACAAGGACCGCCCGCACCCTGCGACGTTTCCAGTGAAACTCGCCGAGATGTGTATTCAACTGCATGGGGTTTCGCGTACCCATTTGGTGCTGGACCCGTTTCTGGGAATTGGTCAGTCCGGGATAGCGGCGCTGAAACTGGGTCGGGATTTTGTCGGGTTTGAGATTGACCGTGCTTATTTTAAGGAAGCAAGCCGACGGATTAAAGGTGCGTTGAGCAGTTCCGCTGATTCTTAAGAGTTAAATGAATTAAAAAGTTAGAGCTTGGGTCCTTCGACTACGCACCGTTAGGTTCTTTCACGTGTTAGGTGCTTGAGTGCTCCGCTCCATTAGACTAGGATTGAGAGATAATAGTTGCCACCGCACCCGCTGGGATACTCTGCCACTCCGCACAGCTAAAAAGCTAAATCCTGAACCAGAGCCCAGCGGTGGGGACGCTGCACCCTAAATAGTGTTGCCGCCGGTAGGCGTGTAATGGAGCCAGGGCTGGCGTCCCGTGCGGTGGCACACACTCTTTGCGGAGGTCACGATGCAAACCACGACCCAATTCTTTATCGGGATTGATGTGGCTGCCGACCACGTTGTCGCGGCCATTGGCACCCTGCCTTGGCACATCACTGTGCCGGCGACTGCGTTTCCGAATACAGCGGACGGCTTTGAACAGTTCCGTGAATGGCTGGCCGAACACGGCTGTAGTGTGAGCGACACCGTGCTGTGTCTGGAAGCGACGGGCGTGTATGGCGAAGCCCTGACCTACTTTTTAGCGCACCATCAATATCGCGTCGCCGTGGAACCACCCTTACAGGTCAAACGCGCCTTCAAACCACATGGCGCCAAAACGGATGCGCTCGACAGCCAACAATTAGCCGAATATGCCTATCGCTTTCTCGATCAACTGCATTTTTGGCAACCGCGTCCCGACTTGCTGGAGCAACTCACGGTGCTGACCCACACGCGCGAACTGTTGGTCAAACAACGCACCGCCCACAAAAATAGCCTGCATGCGCTGCAACGCAAGGTCGTGCGTACGTCGGTGGCGGAAACGACGCATCAGCGCCTGATTGCGGAATTGGATGCGCAGATCAAAGTCCTGGAAAAAGAGATTCGGCGTTTGTTCAAAGCCGACCCGCCGTTCCAACACTTGCTCCAGCGGTTGCAATCCATTCCCGGCGTGGGACTGTTGTTAGCCACCCAATTTCTGATCGTGACCCAAGGCAACCCGGCGCGGGCGAATCCCAAAACGCTCGCCGCCCATCTGGGCATCGCACCGCTGGCGCATCAAAGCGGCAAGTCGGTGCGGGGACACACTGCCTCGCGTCATTTTGGACCGCCGATTATGCGCAAATTGTTGCACCTGGGCGCACGCTCGGTCTGCACCCACACCGCACGGTTTCGCACTTATTACCAGCGCAAACTTGGCCAGGGCAAGCCCAAGCGCTTGGTGTTCAACAATGTTTCAAACAAACTACTGACGTTGTTGTGTGTCGTGTTGGTTTCAAACCAACCTTATGATGCCAATTATGCGAATTCGTCAGTCCAATTGCTACAAACTGCTTGACAAAGTCATAGTGTTCAGGATGACAGGGTACTGCTGCTTCGTTTTGGTTTTTGAGAAAAATAGGTATAGTTTTGATTGTTTTGATTTCTTGCAAAAAATGCTCAGAAAATAACTAGAATTTTGATTGTTTGATTTTTTTCAAAATTTATTTTGCAATTTGAGAGTTCAATCAAACGCTCCCCAATGTTGCGGGGAGCGTTATTTTTTCGTGGGAATGTCCCCGTTTGACGTGCGTTTAAGTTCTGTACCGCTAAAGCGTCGATTGCAAAGGTGTTTATGCCAAGTCCCGTTTCATGCGTTCGAATTGTTCTTGCGTAATTTCGCCGCGGGCGTAGCGCATTTTTAGCAGATCTAGCGGCGAGCCGGACTTTATATTGCGGTTCTGTCTTGAAAGGCCGACGTTGGCGAGCATGGCGCTGATAAAGAGGACGATGAGGACAACGACGCAGACGAGCAAGAGTTCGAACGAACCGATATTCGGCATGACGGGACAGACTTCCGAAGTCGGCAATGGACGATTTGCATCGTTTCCATTGTCAGACTTCGGAAGTCTTGTTTTTTAGCCGACGGAGCCTTCCATCTGCAAGGCGATCAAGCGATTGAGTTCGACGGCGAATTCCATAGGGAGTTCTTTGGCGACGGGTTCGATGAATCCGTTGACAATCATGCCCGAGGCTTCGTTGTCGGTGAGACCGCGCGAGGTGAGATAGAACAACTGCTCCTCGCCGATTTTGGAGACGGAGGCTTCGTGCCCGATATTGACGTTGTCTTCCTGGATGTCAATGGACGGGTAGGTGTCAGAGCGGGACTGGTCGTCCAAAATCAGTGCATCGCACTGGACTTTGGAAACAGACCCTTCGGCGCCGGGATAGACCTGCACGAGACCGCGATACGAAGTGCGACCGCCGTCTTTGCTGATGGATTTGGAAATGATTTGGGACGTGGTGTGCGGCGCACCGTGTACGGCTTTGCCGCCCGCATCCTGATGCTGACCTTTGCCTGCAAACGCAACGCTCAGAACTTCGCCGTGTGCGCCTTTGCCCATGAGATAAATGCTTGGATATTTCATGGTGAGCTTGGAACCGAGGTTCGCATCTACCCATTCCATCGTGGCTTCTTCTTTGCACAGGGTGCGCTTGGTGACGAGGTTATAAACGTTCGACGACCAGTTCTGAATCGTGGTATAGCGGGCGCGCCCACCGCGGTTAACGATGATTTCGACAACGGCGCTGTGAAGCGAATCGGTGGAATAGGTCGGGGCAGTGCAGCCCTCGACGTAATGCACGAATGCGCCTTCGTCCACAATAATCAGCGTGCGTTCGAACTGTCCCATGTTCTTGGTGTTGATGCGGAAATATGCCTGAAGGGGCATGTCCACGTGGACACCCGGGGGAACATAGATGAACGAGCCGCCTGACCAGACCGCGCTGTTGAGCGCCGAGAATTTGTTGTCGGCGGGCGGGATGATGGTGCCGAAATATTGTTTGAACAGGTCGGGATATTCTTTGAGCGCAGAGTCGGTATCGGTAAAGATGACGCCCTGCTTGGTCAGGGATTCTTTGACGCTGTGATAGACAACTTCTGATTCGTATTGCGCGCCGACGCCGGAGAGGAATTTTTGTTCCGCTTCGGGAATGCCGAGTTTGTCAAAGGTGTTTTTGATGTCGGTGGGGACTTCGTCCCAGTTGCGTCCCTGTTTTTCAGAGGCGCGAACGAAATAGTAAATGTCGTCGAAATTGATGGTGTTGAGGTTGCCACCCCACTGCGGCATGGCTTTTTTGTAGAAAATGTCGAGCGAGCGATGGCGAAATTCGCGCATCCAATCGGGTTCGCTTTTCATCCACGAAATTTCTTCGACGACTTCATGGTTCAGCCCTTTTTTGGAGCGGAACGCATAATTTTCTTTGTCG
>JGI24806J26614_1000784_pt1 | contig 10632 bp, 11 predicted proteins | sample Kansoi200umMDA_FD_26614 | JGI IMG/M metagenome (IMG submission 26614) | reverse complement strand
CGCTAAGAAGATTTTGCCCGAGCTCAAGAAAAAGGCGGACTTCATCGTCGCGCTTGCCTATATGGATATAAGCTCGAGTCAACGATTAGCTACCGAAAACAGCGAAATCGATGCAATAGTCGGCGCTCGTCAAACAAGTACCATGGACGAACCGCAGCATTTCAACCGCGCGACCATAACTTACGCATATAATCAAACCAAATACCTGGGCGAGTTGCGGGTTTACATGAACGGGGATGGCACACCCGAAAATCAGCTCAATCGTTATGTTGCGCTTGATTCGACGATAGCAGATGACATCCCCGCTCAGGAAGTTGTAACCCAGGCGCACACTGAATTCACTGCAGATCAGAATGCAAGCGCACAATCAAGCGCGGCTGCAGCACCAAAGTCACCGGCACTCTTGGCCGCTGCCGATTCGCCCTATGTGGGCGTTGAGACTTGTGCGGGGTGCCACGAAAAAGAGAATCAGGTGTGGGTGAATAGCAGACATGCCCACGCTATGGCCACTCTCGAAAAGAGGAACCAGCAATTCGATAACGAATGCGTAAGGTGTCACGTAGTTGGATTTCAGCGCGGCGGTTTTCAGTCGTTATACACGACTCCGCAGTTCGCGAATGTTCAGTGCGAGGAATGTCACGGTCCAGGCAGGCAACACGCCAGTAACCCAGGTAAAGGTTACGGGTTTATGGCTACCCCGTCCGGTTGCGTTCAATGCCATAAGGAACCAAATGATCAGGACTTTGACTTTTCTGTATATTGGCCGAAAATACAGCACTAGGACGCATACATGAGGCTTAAGCCTCTGGCGGAAAAAGCGTGTTGAGGTTTGGGGCAACCTGAGACTGGCTGGCGATGCTCACAGATCTGTTGATGCTCGTTCCACAGATGCTGCGTAATGCCGCTGACTCCGAGGAAGCGCGGGAACACGCGGTATTCGCTGCCTGGCTCGTAGCGGTCGGCGGTCCGATTCGCAAGGTCACCGCGCCGGTACGACTGGAACGAAAAACATTGATCGTCGCAGTGCCGGATTCAACGTGGCGGACTCAACTGAACAGTATGCGGGGACAGGCGCTTTTTAAGCTTAATTCCCTGCTCGGTGCGCCGTTGGTAACCTCGATCGAGTATATCGTCAATCCCGACTTGATCTCATACGATCCGGAAGCCCCGCAAGAGATAACATTCAGCGCCCCGGAACAACAAGCACTCTCACTGCGCGAGCAAGCCGAGAAAATCGGGGATTCAACGATACGCGAAACCTTTCTGCGCGCCGCCGGAAAGTGCCTCGAAAGAAGAAAAGCAAAATGACCGCGACTATCGGAGACACTGCGGAAGTAGTGATCGATATTGTAGACCTGACAAAAGACTACGAAGTAGGATTCCTCAAAAAGCGCAAAGTACGAGCTCTAAACCAACTCAACCTCGAAGTGCGCCGGGGCGAAATATTCGGCTTCCTGGGACCAAACGGAGCTGGTAAAACCACCACTCTAAAGCTGCTGATGCGGCTGATCTATCCAACCCAGGGGAGCGCCAGGATATTAGGACGCCCTATCGAAGAAGTGTCGACCAGAGCGAGAATTGGATATCTTCCGGAAAACCCTTATTTCTACGATTATCTTTCCGGTCGTGAATTGCTGGAGTATACCGCTGCTTTATTCGGCATCCCGGCAGAGCAGGCAAAGATCAGAGCGAGGGAGCTGCTGAGTCTCGTCGGACTCGATTCCGAGCGTGCGAACCGGCAGCTCCGAAAATATTCGAAGGGTATGCTTCAGCGGATTGGTATCGCGCAGGCATTGGTCAACGATCCAGAAATTGTATTCATGGATGAACCAATGTCGGGACTGGATCCGATTGGTCGCCGTGAAGTCCGCGACCTTTTGCTCGCGCTCAGATCTCAGGGTAAGACAGTGTTCTTTTCTTCTCATATCCTGTCCGATGTCGAAGCGATGTGTGATCGCGCTGCGATTCTCAGTCGCGGAAAGCTGCTTCGTTGCGGAACGGTTCACGAGTTGACAGGGATCAAGGACACGGCTGTCGAGGTTGTTGCTCTCGGGATCGAGCAGTCGGACCTCGGTAAATTCGCTCAAATGGTTTCGTCATTGCAATCCGCATCGGCGACGCCGAACGGCGTTCATCTGGTTCTCGCCGACGATAAAGAAATCGATCACACCCTTGCTCTGATCCGTGAGTGCGGGGGCAAGTTGATCTCGGTTAATCCGAGACGAGCTTCTCTCGAGGATATCTTTGCGGACACTGAACAAGTGAGATAAGAAGTCACCATAGGATAAACCTCTTCACGATGACTCGCGACTAGGAGAGATTATGGATGAGTTAATGATGCGCGAAATCGCAAGACAGGCGTGTGAAGAGGAGAAGCTCCGGTGGTCCGTATCAAACGTCTCTCTAAATCCGAAAAACCCTGTTGAGTGGGAGATTTACTACGATGCGTTCGGGAAGAAATACCATAAGATACTGATTCGACTAACACCGGATGCTAATTCGACACCGGAGTCAGTAAAAGCGGAGCTTGGCGGCCACCTTCTCGAACTCAAACAGAGCTGCAGGTTATAGGAGAGGACAACACCTCACTGCCTGCGGCCATTTTTTGCGGATTCGCATGAGAACCAGATGTTCATGGACATAGGAGCCTCTCTATCTGTTTGGCGAGGTCTAGTCAATCCTATTAGGAATTGCGGTGTTCCCTCCCCTGCTTACACATTAACATTGGTGTTCGCCTTGATCATATCCACATCGTTATCAGATGCTGCTCCTTGCCGCTCTCGGGCATCTGCGCAATCACCTGATCTAAACAACCTTATAGATGGCTTACAACGCAAATATTCTAAGATGCAGGGACTGGGCGCCGATTTTGTTCACGTTTACAGGGGCTCTGATGGCCGAATCATCCGCGAGGCGGGTCAATTGCTATTGCGGCGCCCTGGGAAAGCCCGTTGGGAATATACATCACCGGAACGAAAGCTTTTTCTATCCGACGGGAAAAACGTGTTCTTTTATGTCTATGGAGAGAAAACCGCTACCGTATCCCCGATAAAAGAAACCGTTGATCCCCAGATACCCTTTCTGTTCCTCCTAGGCCAGGGAAACCTTAGACGGGATTTTTCAAAAATTGAAATCGCGGCCAATGAGGCTGCGAGTGACAGCGAGCATCTGGTCTTGCGATTATTTCCTAAGAAAGCGCCGGAAGAATTCAAGCAACTGCTTGTTGAAGTAAAGAGCACATCGTTTGAAGTGCGGAGAATGGTGATCTTTGAACGGAGTGGAGCGCGGATGGACTTTTTTCTGTCGAATGTGCGCGAGAACTTCGTTGCCGGTGATGAACAGTTCCGATTTTCGGCGCCGCCAGGCGTCATTGTGAAACGAGCCCAGTAATTCAGATCACTTCAACTTCAATCCATAGAGCTCGATGGTCATATCCGCTATCTCAGATGGATCCGGTACGCGCTCTACCGATACATCGACATTCATTGAGTGATGCGGATCCAATTCGTCTCGGCTGTTTGGAACCGGCGTGAAAATTTTCTCTTTTAGCAGTTGATTTCCGGTTCCTATTATCGCCGCTCTGAGCTGCAAACCGACAAGCACCGCCTCCCCGGCATTCTCGACCGTGCAGAGGATTCGTGCGTATCTATAGTTCATTCTCTCACCGCTGCGTTTGTCGATATTGGCTATTTTGATGTTGGGGGCATATGAGTCGAACTCAGGCGAGCCGGCGCGAGCGAAGTCGGTCTGCGCAGTGCGTGTTCCCAGCGAGGTGACAACGATGATCAGGACGATCACGAGCAGGACCGCAAGCCCGCTCAAAATCATTATTGTTTGCGATCTATCCTTCTCCGATTTTGCCGCAGATTGTTCAAACATACGTTTCACCAAAAGGTACCGTAGACTGTCGGTCTGCAGATTGTATCGCCCTTAAGAGACTAATAGGAGGCACATCAAATCCGCAGACTGGACAGTCTACGGTCCATCACGCCCCAATAGTCATTCTACCGATCAACAGCGTCGGAGAAATAACGCTCCCTCTAAAGTCGAGATCGTTACCGATCATCTCAATTGAATTCAACATCTCCTTCAAATTACCAGCGATCGTCACGCCCTGAACCGGGAATGTAAGTTCCCCGTTCTCAATCCAGATTCCTCCGGCGGATCTGGAGTAGTCACCCGTCACGATGTTGACTCCGAACCCAAGCAACTCGGTGATCAGGAGCCCTTTTGAAACTGATTTGATAATCTCATCCGGAGTGTGCGGGCCCGCCTCAATGTACAGGTTGCCGGCTTCGACGCCGGGCGGGCCGGATAACCCGCGTCCGGCATTGCCGGTTGACTTAAGACCGAGTTTGCGGGCGGTATAGCTGTTCATCAGGTAGTTCTCAAGCACGCCATTTCTAATCACTACAGTGCGACGTGTCGGCAGACCCTCGCCATCAAACGGACGTGAGCCGAGTCCGCGCGGGATCAGGCCGTCGTCGACGACCGTAAGGCGCTCGCTCGCGATCTTTTCGCCGAGCTGCCCGACCAGAAAGCTAGCCTTTCTGAAGATCGATTCACCTGACGCCGCAATGAAGATGTCACCGAGCAGGTCACGAGCGATATTTGGCTCCAGGACCACTGGCACAGCCTGCGTTGGAACCGCTCTGCTGCCAAGTTTGCGTAATGTACGGCGCGCGGCAGTCGCTCCAATTACTTCAGGGCTGTCCATCTCGGAGAGCTTGCGTCGGACGTCGTACCAGTAGTCGCGCTGCATTTTACCGTCCTCGGCAGCGACTGGCACCGATGCCACTGAGCACGAAGTCGTCCGGAATTCACCGGCGAATCCCAGCGAATTCGCCAGTATTACAGAGCCGTGTGATGAATCGAGACCGCCGCCATCGAAATTCGATATCAAATCGCTGTATTCTTGCGCAGCCCGTTCGGTCCTTAATGCCATCTCGATCTGATCTTCGGGTGAGAGGTTGACGACCGCTTCATCCCAGAGATCCAGATCTGGAAAGGAGGTAGCGAGTTCCTGTGGATCGGGAAGTCCGGCCGTGTCATCCGGTGAGGTGAGCCGCGCCAATTCAACTGCGTCGTCGATTAAAGAATTGATCGCATCAGGGCTGAAATCCGAGCCGGAAACCGAAGCTTGCCGGCCATCGATCAAAACTCTCAATCCTAATCCTTGATCGGTCGACTCCTGGAGCGTTTCGATTTCGCCGAGTCTTACGCCGACAGAGAATTCCGTCCACTGTCTGATGATTACTTCAGCAGCGCTCGCCCCTCTCTGTACCGCACGCTCCGCAACAGAGGAGGCAAATTCTTTATTCAGGGTAGGTCTCATTAAGGATGGATAGGTGCTAGCGTAGTTTGAAAGTGAGCGTCAACTCTGTGTTCCGCCCACTGTCATCTCGCTTATCTTGATCGTGGGAATGCCGACACCAACAGGAACATTTTGGCCGGCCTTTCCACATACGCCAACGCCTGGATCGAGCTCCAGATCGTTTCCGACGGCTGTCACATGCTTCAGAGCCTCAGGTCCATTACCACGAAGCGTCGCTCCTTTGACTGGCACAGTAACCTTGCCGTCCTCTATCAAATAAGCTTCGGACGCACTGAATGCAAACTCTCCACTGGTTATGTCAACCTGTCCACCGCCGAATTGCACGGCATACAGGCCACGTTTCACCGATCGAATAATATCTTCTTTGCTGTCCTGGCCAGCGAGCATGAATGTATTAGTCATTCGCGGCAATGGCATATGCTTATAGCTTTGTCTTCTGCCGTTGCCCGTCCGTGGAGATTTCATCAACCCGGCGTTCAGGTAATCGCTCATGTATGCTCGCAAGATCCCATTCTCAATCAACACAGTGCGCGTAGTTGGCGCACCTTCATCGTCTATGTTGAGTGATCCGCGTCGATCAGGAATCGTGCCGTCATCAACGATCGTACATAACTCAGAGGCTACCGGCTGGCCGATAAGACCACAAAAAGCTGATGTTTTTCTCCGGTTAAAATCAGACTCCAATCCGTGGCCTACAGCCTCATGCAGCAGGATGCCCGGCCAACCCGGGCCGAGCACAACCTCCATCGTCCCAGCTGGTGTAGCAACTGCCTCAAGCTGAATAATGGCCTGCCGAGCGGCTTCGCGACCGAATTGCTCTGGAGCCATATCGTCTTCAAAGAAGTCTATGCCGATTCGGCCGCCACCACCGGCACGACCTACCTGTAGGTTGCCGTCGTCATCCGCGATGCAGGAGATGCCGAAGCGCGCCAGTGGCTGAACGTCCCCTACAAGCCTCCCATCGGAAGATGCGATCATCACGTACTTGAGCTCATCGTTAACCGAAGACTGCACCTCACGAATCCTGGGATCGTACTCTCGAGCCGACTTATCACCTTGCTTGATCAGCTCAATCTTTCGCGATAGCTCGACTGAGGACACTGTAGATGTGACCGGGTAGAGGTTCAGAGTGTTAGGTGTCGCGTTAACGCCGGAAACCTCTCGGCTGCCGCCACTGCGAGCGATATGGCTCGCCATTTCGGCCGCATGGCGAATTGCATCAAAACTGATCTCATCCGTATAGGCATAACCTGTCTTGTCGCCAATTACGACGCGTACACCAACTCCTTGAGCTATTGAACGGGCGGCCTGCTTGACGATCCGCTCTTCAATGTTGACGGTGTTTGCAACCCTGTATTCAAAATATAGATCAGCATAATCACCGCCGCGAGCCAGTGCGGCAGCAAGCAACTTATCGATATCGCCGTTCGTTAAATTGTACCGATCGAAAAAAAACTTGATTGCATCAGTGCCCATATAGTCCTTTGTGGGGAGTAGATAAGGTACCTTTAGTCTTTGACTCGATCAGCTTTCGACGAATCTCGACTTCAACAACCCGCATACTGTTTATCGCCAATGTGCAGCGACGCCACACCACCAAAAAGATTGTAGTATTTGACACCTGAAAAACCAACCGACTCCATCAAGCCTGCAAGGTCCTTCTGATCAGGAAAACTATGCACTGATTCGGGAAGATATTTATAAGCGAAGCTGGATCCGGATACCGCATTCCCGATGTACGGAAGCACCCGGGTGAAGTAAAAGTGAAATAGGCCACGGAACACCGGAAGCTGTGGACGCGAAAATTCAAGCACCACACAACGTCCTTCATCCTTCAGCACTCGGTAGATCTCGCGCAATCCAGCCAACGTGCCATCGAGATTTCTCAATCCGAATGCAATGGTCACTACATCAAAGGCCGAATCTGCCACCGGCAGGTTCAACGCGTCCCCTTCGATGAGTTCGATTGGCAAGTTCGAACGCTGCACTTTCTTTCTACCCAGATCCAGCATTGGCCGGCAGAAGTCCACTCCAACAGTCGCACCCATCGCACCGAGCTCGATTGACAGGTCCGCTGTTCCGCAGCACAGGTCGAGGGCCAGAGCGCCCGGTCGGCCCAGGTGCCTCGCAACCTGCCTGATTACGAGCCTGCGCCAACGTTTGTCAATGTTGAGAGACAACACGTGGTTGAGAAAGTCATAACGAGGCGCAATCTCGGCGAACATCGAACGCACTCGCAGAGCTTTGGTGCCAGGGCCTAGATTACTTGTGGGACTTTCCATGAAATTCCGAACAGTGATCAGCGGAAGTTCTATTTTAACACTGCGACAACGCCGATCTTTTTCATTGGAGCTTCAAATTGACTTGCGGGACCGGCAATCACGATCGTAACAGAATTTGGCTTTAGATAGTTTTGCGCTGCGCGCTGAACATCCGCTGGCGATACTGAGTTAACTCTGTCGGCAAAATTAATCATATAGTCGCGACCCAATCCATAGGTTTCGATATCCAGCACCACTTCCGCTGATCCTGCTGGAGTTTTCAGCCGGTCGGCCATCGCTGTTATCATCCTCGCCTTAGCCGCATCAACTCGATCATTGGTAGGCGGGTTAGCCTGCAGCGACCCCATCGCATCAAGCACCACCGCCAGATCCCCGGGCAGGTCTCCGGGAGTCGCTTTAAGACTTACTATCAAAGGACCGGCTAGTAAACGAGGCTCGAGATCACTCGCAGCCCTTGTCGTCTCATGAACCGAGGTGATTTGTGATATCTGGCGGCCTAACACGTCCGCCATCACGGCTGCTGCAAAATAATCCTCGGCTCGCCTCGAAACGCCAAGCTGCGCGACCACCGCTTGGGCCGGTTGTCCCTCAGGCCTGTCGATGATGATCACACGACGTGCAGCTTGCGGCTCAGCCGGCTTGAATGTGGGCGGAATCTTTTCACCTTTTTTCCAGGCACCCAGCTTTGATCGTCCGAGCTTGGTCACCTGCTCACCAGTAGCATCACCAGTCACAACCAACTGTGAATTGTTGGCTATGTAAAACCGGTTGTGAAAATAGAGAAGGTCCTGCCGGGTTATCTGTGCAATCGATTCCGGGGTTCCGTGCACTGGCCTGCCGAAAGGATGCGAGCCAAAGACTAATTCCAGAGCCTTTCTTCTGACGGTGACCGCGTCTTCCTGAACCTCCGTGCTCAACGCAGCGGTACGAGCCTGTTTTAGTGGCTCTATCTCCTTTTGATCGAAATTTGGGCTGATCACCATCTTTCCAAGGAGATCGAAAATAGAATCGAGTGTGTCAATCGGACCGCTGATGACGATGTCAGTCGAATCCCAGCCAGTTGTGACGTTCACCGTGAGACCAAGCTGTTCAACGGTATCCGCGACGTTTTTGGCGCTAAGTCCTCCGCATCCCTTAGGCAGCATCGCAGCTGTGATGTCTGCGAGACCGCCCTTCCCCGCCAGGTCGAATAAGGTTCCACTGTTGATTCGAAGGTGAGCCGAAACGGTACCCACGCCGTGCTGTTCCAGAGTTATTAGCTGAAGTCCGTTTAACAGTGAGTCTCTTTTTAGAATAGGGAGGACGAATGGAGAAGATTGCGCGCTGTTACTTTCGAGGGCGATTGCGGAATGAAGAGAGTCGAAACTAAACCCTAAGAACAGAAGGAATACAGTCGCAGACGCTGCCCACTTCTTCACTCCCAAGAAATTCCTCCACTGTTAGCTTATTTCAATCGAGTGTAACGATGAAGTCTAGAGCCCGTCAACTGACTATGCTATACTGCGCGCGTTGCCCCTGCCACGTAACCGCTTTCGGGGATTAGTCATCTGAACGAGCAGCCAAGAGTTGCGCCGCTGTCGGTTGAAACCCCGCCTCACCACGGAGAGCTGACAAAAATGTATTGTCCAACCTGCTCGACACATTCAAACGACGGCACTAAGTTCTGTAAGTCGTGTGGGATGAACCTTGGCATCGTGACGCAGGCGCTGAACGGCGGCGTTGTTGTTTCCGACCCCCTTCGGGATCGGGAGTTCAAGCGAGCTCGGAAGCAAGTGAGCGACGGCATTCATGGCTCTTCGGTCGGCGCGGCGCTGTTGATCGCCGCAGCGCTACCGTACTTTTTCATACCGAGAACACCCTGGGTCTACACTGCGTCATTGCTCCTCGCGTTGGGCGGCATCGTCAAACTGTTCCGCGGCGTTGGCAGTATCGTCGACGCTAAGATGGGTCCAAAGCTGCTCGATCCAGCCCTTCAACCTCGCGGCACAGGCGGCCTGAGTAACGCGCAATCTATGCCGGTCAATGTTCGACCCAGTCAGCGCTTAGTTGACGGTCAGCCAGCACATACGCGCCCAGTCTCGCTGGACTCGGAAGGTCGAGGCGCGATGTTACCGCCAGACCTTTCTGCTGAGAGTCTCGGGCGCTCAATGACCGGACGAATTAATCGCGAGCACTCGAGCCCGTTGAGAGCCTTTGATAAAGATGATGATTTGATGTCGAAACTCAGAAACTAGAGCAGCACGTATCTTTCAAAACAAGGAAACTTAGAAGAACTACATTTCACTTCAAACCACTCGGTCACCCTACCCGTTTCCCTCTTTTTATTTCGATCCTTAGCGTCAACATAAACCTTCAGTCAGGTGGCAGAATGCCGTTACAGATTGGTAATGTTACTCCTGCACTGGATCACGCTCTCAAGAGATTCGGAGTAGAGCTAATGGCGCTGATAACCGCTAACGAGTTAAAACGCAGAACTATGATAGCAATCGACGGACAGCCTTACACGGTTATTGAGGTCTTCTTCGCGTCTCCAACAGCGCGCGGCGCTGCTACGATGGTACGCACAAAACTGCGTCATTTGTTGACCGGTACGGTTATCGAGAAGAGCTTCCGGGCGACCGAAAAGTTTGAAGAACCGGACGTGGAGTTGGCGCCGGCGTCATTCCTCTACAGTGACATTCACGGTTTTCATTTTATGGACGAGGCCAGCTACGAACAATTCACATTCTCTGCTGAAGCTATGACGGATTATGCTGGATACCTTAAGGAGGGCGTTTCTCTGGAGGTTCTGAAGCATAATGGAATTCCGGTCTCGCTTCAGCTGCCGCAATTTGTGGATCTCGCCGTCGCTTCTTCCGAGCTTGGACTCCGGGGCGATACGGCGGCTGGCGGAGCAACCAAGCAAGCTACTTTGGAGACAGGCCTTGCAGTACGGGTTCCTCTTTTTATCAAGGAGGGTGAAATCGTCCGTGTGAACACTCAAACCGGGGAAGTACTTGGTAGGGCGTAGCAGAA
>JGI24806J26614_1000783_pt1 | contig 10634 bp, 6 predicted proteins | sample Kansoi200umMDA_FD_26614 | JGI IMG/M metagenome (IMG submission 26614) | reverse complement strand
AGAATATGGACACTGAAATTGAAACGTATTTCAATTCGCAAAAAGCAACGGACCTGACCTCTTCTGTAAATTGGTTTTTAATTAACAGATATGTTACAAATTATTCTTGCGCACAATTTCAGTATCTGGAAAATAATAAAGAAGCATTCGCTAAATTATATACGCTTGATTCAGTAGAAAATAAGATCGATCAGATCTATCAGACAAAATTAAATAAAGTAAAAGAAAAGGACGAGATCGAGATCGTTCGTGCACGTTTCCGTAAGACGGGAAATAAAAACGCCGAAAAAATAATCGCCGAAACGAATATCAATTTTTGCATAAAAAACAGAGAATATAAAGAGTATGCAAAAGCCGCTGTCGACTATATGGAAAAATACAATGATGCTTCTGCAGGCAATATGAATGCAATTGCCTGGACGTTTTATGAAAAAGTAGACGATACGGAGCAATTATCCAAGGCTGCGGATTGGGCAAAAAAAGCGACTGAAATAAATAATATATATGCCTTCAACGATACATACGCTGCTGTACTATATAAATTAAAAAGAAAAGACGAGGCAAAAACCATAGCTTTAAAAGCGATCGAGCTTGCGAAATTAAGCGGTGAAGATTATGCGGAAACAGAAGCATTATTGAAAAAAATAAACAAATTATAGCTGTTTCGTTCTCCAGACCAATAGAATACATATCTTTAACCATACTCTTTATCGATGATTTTAAGAAACTTGTCCAAATTTGTTAGCAAATTGCTTTTTTCTTAAATATCTTTACTACTTATGAAAAGCCTTTTATTACTCCTCACAGGGTTTTTGTCTTTCTCTTACAATGCAATTTCACAGCAAGTTCCTGCTGTAGAAGAAAACATACCTTTTTTAGTGACTTTTGGAAAAGAGGGAGATAAGTCGTGGGGAGATGACGATTTTTCTCAGACCTTCTTCTTTGTGATCCCTAAATTTCAAACCCAACCTGTTTATATTCGTGTTTACGATCCGGAAACTTCAGGAACGAATGATGAAAAAAAGGGGGAATATGATACTAAGACCCGCTATACAGTTTATGGAGGTAAAACATGCTATACTGCTAAGGATGTAAAGTTGTCTGATCCCGGTGGAAATTATAAAAGCGGGAATTTATTATATACCAAAATATTCGCCGGCAATGATATATACGATGAAGAATGGTATACATTCGGACCTTTCAATCCAAGCGAAGGAGAATTGGTGAATGAATGCGGCGGTTATGTTTTTAAGATCATAGCTGAAGGGATCAATGGTGATGACGGAAACCTCTACAAATATTTTTTGAGCACTTCCCCTATCGAAAATAAAACCGTTGAAGGAGGAAATGCCTTTACCTTCGAATATACTTTTCGATTATCGGATAATGCAAACAATACAGCTCATCTTTATCCATACGTTTTAGAAAATGTTATTTCAGTGAATGTGACAAATTTTGATTTCGATTCTGATGGACAGGTAAATATTGTTTCTATCGCTAAAAAAGGTGAACTTAGCAAAGCCTCAGGTGATAATGTTTGGTCAACAACAACGCATGTTATTGTTGATAAAGAAAATCAAACCACCTTAGACGTTCAGTTCATTAAAAATAAAAAAATAGTGATTAAAAATAATAATGTAACACTCTACGTAAAAAGTCAAGTTGGCGTGGTCTTGCCAATTTATACTAATCCGATCGGCGGAGCTCCTTTGCATAATTATAAAGTGCAATTTAAACAGAAGAAAAAAACTTCACCTTATTAAAATTATTTCATTTGAAAACAATCTGTAAGGTTAGTATAAGTTTTTTTATTTTATTCCTCTATTCTTTCCTATCCTTTTCCCAAGCCTATCAATTCAAAAATTACAGCATAGACAACGGAATTTCCCAGCCATATGTCTATACGATCAATCAGGATAAAAATGGTTATTTATGGACCGGGACCGGTGAAGGATTGTGTAAGTTCGACGGACTTCGTTTTAAATCATTTTATTCAAAAGACGGTCTTGCCGAAAACTTTGTTACTTCCAGTTTTAAAGACAGATCACGCAATCTATGGCTTGGGCATTATCAGGGAGGTATTACATTCTATAACGGGAAAAAATTTAAAGCTATCAATACAGCCGGCTTTTCAAAAAGTCCGGTTACCTGTATCATTGACGACAATAAGGGATATGTCTGGTGTGCTACCCAAAATGATGGAATATTCCGTATTAGCAAAAATTTTGAAGTAGATGTCTTTAAGCTTGAATTCAATCAGGAAAATATATTTTCAATTAATTTTACAAAAGATAACCAACTGCTTGTTGGAACCGGAGTGGGAATAATGGTTTATGAGCTTCTGGGAGAAAAAAGGAAACCAAATTATTTATTTACGATTGCTACAATTCCGGAAACAAAAATTCAATTTATTACTAAGAAAAAAAATTCAGGAAGTTTTTGGATCGGAACAGAAGACGAAGGATTATTTTTATTAACGCCTTCAAGCAAAAAAAATCAACCATTTAAAGCCGACAAAATTGGAAAGAATCTTCCGGTAGATATTATAAATGTTCAGGATATTTATGAAGATGCCCAATCTAATCTATGGCTTGCGACATTTGGAAATGGCATCATTAAACTCATCATCTCTAAGACCGATCTTCAATATTTTGATTTTAAAAGATTTTCAGACGACAATGGTTTGGGAAACAAATACACAAAATCTATTTATTGCGATCATGAAAATAATATCTGGGTAGGGACATACGGTACAGGGTTGGTCCAACTTACCGATAACTGTTTTACTTTTTATTCGCCTTCATCATTAAATTACAGCAACAATATTTTTTCTATTTCCATTGGCCCTGTCAATAAATGGTTAGGCACTGAGAACGGATTGCTGAAGATCAATATGAAGACCAAGGAAGTATGGACCATGTTCAATAAAAAGAATGGATTTGTGGATGATAAGATCACTGCACTTTTTCGTCAGGACAGTATACATCTGATCGTTGGAACGGATAATAACGGAGTATACCGATTGGATATCCCGACAAACAAATTCGAAAAGATCCATCTGAATAGTGATCTGCTTTCTTCTTCCGTCACCTCTATTACCGGAAGAGACAAAACCCTTTGGATCGCTACTAAGAACGGGATATTTAAACTCGAAGAAGATAAAGAGATCCTGACCCACTTTAACACTGAAACCGGGCTCCCACACAACAATATAAATCAGATCTATCTGGATGATGATAATTTACTTTGGGTTGCGACAAAAAGCAATCTTATTTCCTCGATTAATTTACGTGGAGAAGTAAGTTACAAAAAAGTATATGAAGGAACCGATCTGATAAATGTTACTGGATTTTTAAAGGACAAGAAAAATAATATGTGGCTTTCTACTTTTGGAAATGGCGTTTTTAAGATCCATGGAAACGATATCGAAAGATATACTTCCGAAAACGGACTAAGATCAAATTATTGTTATAGTATCATAGAAGATGGGTCAAATAATATCTGGATCGGACATCGTTTAGGATTAAGCAGAATAAAAACTGAAAAGAACAGCGTAGATCTATTCGATAAGAATGATGGAATAACCGGTGATTGTAATTATAATGCCTTCACCAAAGATACGGACGGTAATGTTTGGTTTGGAACAACGAATGGCGCAATAAAATTTGATCCGCATAAGGACAAAATAAATCTAATTCCTCCTATCATAAACATTACCTCATTTAAATTAAATGATAAAGAAATTGATTTTGTAAAAGACACAACACTTCCCTATGATAGTTATAGGATCCGTATCGATTTTATCGGGATCAGCTTTAAGGCAAATACACGTGTTGTTTACCAATATAAACTTGAAGGATACGACCCTCAGTGGTCAGATAAATCCTATACCAATTTTGCACAATACGGAAAATTAAGCGAAGGAGAATATACTTTTTTACTGAAGGCCTATAATAATGACGGTGTCGGAAGTCAGGTGCCACTCAGTATCCGAATTGTTATCGAGCCTCCATTCTGGAAAAGAGTTTGGTTCATCATTCTTTGTATCGTCGGGGTATTATACGGTTTTTATTTCATTGTGAAAGTACGAGATCGCAACCATAGAAGGTTCCAGGCTCAGTTGCAGAAAGCGCTGAATGAAAAAACCCGGGAGGTAACATTTCAGAAAGAGGAGATCGAGAAAAAAAATAAAGATATTACGGATAGTATTCGATATGCGAAACGAATTCAGGATGCATTGCTTCCAAAAATTAAAAAATTAAATGCTCTGTTTCCTGAATCATATATATTTTTCCAACCAAGAGATATCGTTAGCGGGGATTTTTATTTTTATGAAAAATATGGAGACAAGGTTGTGATCGCATGTGCTGATGCAACCGGACACGGTGTTCCGGGAGCTTTCATGAGCATGATCGGAAGTACACTCTTAAAAGATATTACATCACGTAAAGGGGTTAGTTCGCCTGCATTTGCATTGGCACTTTTGGATGAAGAGATCAAAATGATGCTGAAACAAAATGATGATGATGGTAATGAACAAACACAAGATGGTGTCGATGTAGTAATATGCGAAATTGATATTGTCACTCATTTCGTCAGGATCTGTTCTACAAAACGTCCTGTCTTTATCGTTAATAATAATGAACTTAAATTATTGAAAAAAGAAAGTTCAGAAAGTCAGAGTTATGAAACGATAGATATCCAATTGCAAAAAGGAGATTCTATTTATATGTTCACAGATGGTTACCCCGATCAGTTTGGAGGCGAAAATGGTAAGAAAATAAAAACATCCAACATGAAACTTATGCTGGAACAAATTCATGCGCTACCAATTGAAAAACAGGAAATGATAGTTGATCATCATTTTAACAGATGGATGGAAGGGTATGAGCAGGTCGATGACGTACTCTTTATCGGTATCCGATTATAATGTCACTTCGAGCGGAGTCGAGAAGTTATTTTGAAGCCTTCAAGGCCTGTTCGATATCGGCAATAATATCAATTATGTTTTCCAATCCAACAGAAATGCGAACCAGACCCGGTGTAATTCCTGTCGCAATTCTTTCTTCTTCAGATAATTTCGCATGTGTTGTAGATGCCGGGTGTGTGGCGATCGTTCGTGTATCACCAAGGTTAGCCGTTAAGGAACACATTTTCAAAGCATCTAAAAATTTTCGTCCGCTTTCTATTCCCCCTTTTATTTCAAACGTAACAATACCCCCACCCAGACTCATTTGCTTTTTTGCAATTTCATACTGAGGATGTGAAAGTAAAAACGGATATCGTACTTGTAAAACATCGGGATGATTTTCGAGTAAGCCGGCAAGTTTATGTGCATTCTGACAATGACGCTCCATGCGTATAGAAAGTGTTTCTAAGCTCTTTGATAGCGTCCATGCATTAAAAGGGGATATTGCCGGTCCGGTACTTCTGCAAAAAGTGAGGATCTCTTTTATCAGATCTTTTTTACCGACCACAATTCCTCCTAATACTCTTCCTTGTCCGTCAATATATTTTGTAGCGGAATGTATGACCAGGTCAGCACCAAATTCAATTGGCCTTTGAATAAATGGTGTTGCAAAACAATTATCTACATTCAGGATCAACTTATGTTTTTTCGCAAGTTTTCCTAACCATTCCAGATCGATGATCTCCAGCCCCGGATTAGAAGGTGTTTCCACAAATATCATTTTTGTGTTTTTGGTGATCAAAGCTTCCCATGTTTCCGGTTTATTTACATCGGCATAGGAATGAGTGATTCCCCATTTCGGTAAATATTTTGTGAGTATAACATGCGTGGAACCAAAAATGGAACTGGCCGATAAAATATGGTCCCCGCTTTGAAGCAATGCCATAAAACTAGCGAATACAGCGGCCATTCCTGATGCTGTGGCGTGTCCGGCTTCCGCGCCTTCAAGCAGACACATCTTGTCAATTAATTCTGTAGAATTCGGATTTGTAAATCTGCTATAAATATTTCCTTCTTTTTCATCAGCGAACATTGCACGCATTTGCTCCGCATCATCAAATGTAAAACTGGAAGTTAAATAGACAGGGACTGAATGCTCATGATTTTCGGTGCGTTCAGACTGTGTGCGAATCGCGTTTGTTTCAAATTTCTTCATTTACACTAACTTTATAGGTGATCTTTGCTCCTGCAATTTCAAGCGTTCTTGAAACTGAACAATATTTATCCATTGATAATTGAACAGCGCGTTCAGCTTTTTCTTTATCAATTTGTCCTTTAAATTTAAAATGTACCACTATTGTTTCCCAAAGTGAAGGCTCTTTCTCTTTTTCACGTTCACCATCAATACTTATTTCAAATGATGCTATGGTTTGTTTTTGTTTTTTTAAGATAAGCACAATATCAATAGCGCTGCAACCTCCCAGTCCCATCAATAACATTTGCATAGGCCTTACACCTTTATTGGCTCCCCCAATATTTTCTCCGGCATCCATTAATGCAACATTTCCTGTTTCGCTTTTCGCTTCAAACAGAAATGCATCATCTAAACGTTTTAATTCTATACGCATCGTTTTTTCCTTTATCGATTTCAAAGGTAATTAATTAGCGGAATTTTTGTTTAGTTTTGTGATCACATCCTCCCCTCTCCTTAATTAAAGGAGAGGGGTCGGGGATGAGGTTAATGAATAAGCACTTCTTCACATATCGTCAAGCCATTCAACTTGAGTCGGGACAAACACTCCCGGTAACGGATGTCGTTTATCATACGTATGGCACCCTCAACGAAGGAAAAAGTAATGTCGTATGGTTTTGCCATGCTTTGACAGCGAATTCGGATGTAGCAGACTGGTGGGATTCATTGGTGGGAGAAGGAAAAACATATGATCCGGCAAAACACTTTATTATTTGTGCGAATATCATCGGTTCCTGTTATGGATCTTCCGGACCATTGAGCATCAATCCTGAAACGCAGGCTTCCTATTTCAGTTCATTCCCGCAAGTGACCATTAAGGATATGGTTCAGGTTCATATCGCTTTACGCAAACACTTAGGAATAGAAAAAATAAATACCCTCATTGGTGGTTCCATGGGTGGATATCAGGTGCTGGAATGGGTTTTAGCGGAACCTTCTATTTTTGATAAAATGATCTTAGTAGCAACCGGTGCGCAGGAATCCGCATGGGGAATTGCAATTCATACTGCTCAAAGACTTGCGATCGAAACAGATCCTTCCTGGAAAGAGCAGACGCAAAGTGCGGGAGCAAATGGTTTGAAAGCAGCACGTGCTATAGGAATGCTGACCTACAGAAATTATGATGCATTTGTAAAAACGCAGAGTGATGAAGAACATAAACTGGATAATTTCAAAGCGAGTTCCTATATCAATTACCAGGGCGAAAAATTAGTGAAGCGGTTTAACACTTACAGTTATTGGCTTTTGACCAAAGCTATGGATTCACATAACATCGCTCGGAATCGAGGAAAACTGGAAGATGTTTTAAAGAGTATCAAAACAAAAACGTTAATCATCGGTATTTCCAGCGATCATCTTTGTCCGGTCCCGGAACAAAAATTTATGGCACAATATATTCCCAATTCCACTTTCGTAGAGATCGATTCACCATACGGACACGATGGATTTTTGATAGAAGGCGCTTTGATAGGTAAGAATATCGAAGCCTTTAATTCCTAAGCCTATTTCCCGACAGGACCTTTTGGTCCAACAGAAATTCCACTCAGATCACGATCAAAGAAGTATAAACCACTCTTATCATTTCCTATCAATTTCAATTTATCAAGGATCTTACGAGCCAATGCTTCCTCTTCTATTTGTTCCGCAACATACCATTGAAGGAAATTGTGGGTAGTATAGTCCTTTTCTTTCAGACAGATTTCTACAAGGTTATTGATCTCGTTTGAAACTAATACTTCATGTTTCAACACTTCTTCAAATACGAATTGTACCGATTTGAATTTTTGTGGTTGCCCCTTTAATGCCGGGATCATTGCCTGTCCGCCTCTTTCATTCACATATTTTACCAACTTTAGCATATGCATACGCTCTTCGTCAGAATGAGTATATAAAAATGTTGCAATACCTTCTAAACCCTGAGTTTCCGCCCAGGATGCCATTGCCAGATAATATTGCGATGAGGATGCTTCAAGCGCTATCTGCTCATTTAATGCTGCTTCAACTTTTTTAGATACCATTTTTGCTTGATTTTTATAGATTATGGATTGTTATATTGTAAAACATCCTTAAGGCAAAGTTAAACGTTTTTTAACAAAATTGGAAAGGAAAAACACTCATTATTCATTACCTTTGGAAGTATAACAAAAAAGAAGAAAACGCGTTATTATCAACATGTCTGGCAATTACAAAAATTTAATAGAAAAACTGGATGAATTCATCCGCAAGTATTATAAAAATCTGCTTATTCGCGGATTGATTTATAGTACAGGGCTTGTTCTGTTGTTTTTTGTATCGATCACCGTTTTGGAATATTTTGCACATTTCAATTCAATTGTAAGAACGGTCTTATTTTATTCCTTTCTGATCTCCACTATGTATGTTTTGGTAAAATTTATTGCGATCCCGCTTTCAAAACTTTACAAATACGGAAAAATAATATCCTATACAGATGCTTCCAATATTATCGGAAAACATTTTCCAAGTGTTCAGGATAAACTTTTAAATGTATTACAACTCCAATCCCAAAATCAATCCGCCGAAGCTTCATCTAATCATTATCAATTAATAGAGGCAAGTATTGATCAAAAGACAAGAGAGCTAAAGCCAATTCCTTTTACAGCGGCAGTGGATCTTTCCGAGAACAGAAGATATTTGAAGTTCGCTCTTATTCCGATCTTACTGATCACTGTTATTTTATTTGCAGCGCCAAGTTTAATAACTGACGGAACAAAGCGTCTTGTAAAACACAATGATTATTTTGAAAAGGAGGCGCCCTTTCAATTTGTCATTACCAATAGCGATCTGAAAACAGTTTCTCAGCAGGATTATGAATTAAAAATAAAATTAACAGGAGAAGAAATTCCTGACAATGCATTTATTGAGATCAATGGAAATGAATTTAAACTTGAAAAGGAAAATATTGTCAGTTTTAAATACTTATTTAAGAATGTTCAGAAAAACATTCCTTTTCAATTGTCGGCTGATGGCTTCAAGTCCAAGGAATACGAATTGATCGCCCTTCCTAATCCCGTTCTCTTAAATTTTGATATTGCACTTAGCTATCCGAAATACTTAAACAAGAAAGATGAAGTAATTAAAAATACGGGTGATCTGGTTATTCCTTCCGGAACAAAAGTGACCTGGAATTTTACAACTCAAAACACAAGAATGCTTCGTCTGAACTTTAATGATACCTCATTCAGTGTTTCTCCATCCGCCGAAAATTCATTCAATTATATTTCCCGTTTCTTTAAGGATAAAAGTTATTCTGTTACGACCGCGAACCAATTCCTGAAAAGCAAAGATTCTGTTACATACAGTATCAATGTTATTCCGGATGCCTATCCTCAGATAAATGTAGAAGAGAAAAAAGATTCTATCTCTACAAAAAAATTCTATTTCCGGGGTGAAGTAAAAGATGATCACGGTTTTAATAAACTTGTTTTCAGTTATCGTTTCATCACCAATAATGACTCTGCAATAACTGAAAATTTCAAAAAGATAACAACGAATGTAAAGGATATCGCGATCAGTAAAAATTCGACTCAGGATATTTTCTTTCATTATTGGGATCTGACGGATCTTGGGATTTTTCCCGGTGATCAGATCGAATATTATTTCGAGGTCTGGGATAATGATGGTGTTAGCGGAAGCAAATCTGCACGATCAGAGAAAATGATCTTTAAGGCTCCAACGCTTTCTGAACTTGCAGATAAAACGGAAAAGAATAACGATAAAATAAAAGATGAACTTCAGGAAAGTATCAATGCGGCCAAAGATGTTCAGAAAGCACTGAGTGAACTGGAAAGAAAAGTGGCAGAAAAAAAGGAACTGACCTGGGAAGAAAAAAAGAAAATGCAGGATCTTTTAGACAAGCAGAAAGAGCTTCAGAAAAAGATGGAAAACCTCAAAAATGAAAATCAAAAAAACAACGCTCAACAAAACGAATATAAACAACCGGATGAGAAGATCCTTGAGAAGCAGCAACAGTTGCAGGATCTTTTTGATAAAGTGATGACCCCGGAAATGAAGGAAAAATATAATGAACTTCAAAAACTTCTTGAGAAACTTGATAAAGACAAAGTACAGGAAGCAATTGAAAAGATGAAGCTCGATAATAAAGATCTGATGAAAGAATTGGATCGCAATCTGGAAATTTTCAAGCAAATGGAGTTTGAACAAAAACTTCAGGACAATATTAAAAAACTGGATGATCTCGCGAAGAAAGAAGATGAACAATCTAAAAAATCTGAAGATAAAAAAGCCGATGCTCAGGAACAAAAAGAAAAGCAGGAAGAGTTGAATAAGCAATTTGAAGATCTAAAAAAAGATATGAAGGAGTTGGAGAAAAAGAATTCTGAACTGGAAGAGCCGAAAAAAATGGAGAATACGGAACAGAAGCAGGAGGAAATAAAAAAGGAGATGGAAAAAAGTTCTGAGGAATTGAGCAAAAATGATAAAAAGAATGCTTCA
>JGI24806J26614_1000782_pt1 | contig 10654 bp, 13 predicted proteins | sample Kansoi200umMDA_FD_26614 | JGI IMG/M metagenome (IMG submission 26614) | reverse complement strand
AGCTTAATTGCCTGGATTTGTAGGAGCATTCCGGCGACTGCGCCAGCTGTATCCTCCTGTACTTTAATTATGGGCATAATTTCGAAAGTTAGAATTAAATTTCTTTCCTCTAAGAACAATGGCCAGGTAATCAATGGCTGAGTGTGGGGCAAATTTTACGCTTTAAAAATCTTCAAATCTCCTTGCCTGCTTGATAAATATTTGCTCTTTTGCGAGTAAGGTCAAGGTGTAAACACATCAACATGGTCATTTTTATCAACGATGTTCCTGTTCATATCCTGCAGGCGGCCGAGCAGCCGGAAAAAGGAAGGGTGAACAGTATCATCGATGCATCTCAGGAACCCCTTACCCAGGCCAAGCTATTGAATCATGTTTGGGTGCAAAACGTCGGGGAAGTTGAGTTCGATTTTTTACTTGGCTTCCTGGATTCGAAGATTCCCACTCACTTGCTTTCCCTTTATATTACTGTTAAAGATTACGAAGGGATCAAGGAATACCTTCGAAGCCGTTTTAAGGTAATCAAGGCAGCGGGCGGTTTGGTGAGAAAGAAGGAGAAGTTCCTGATGATCTATCGGATGAAGAAATGGGACCTACCGAAAGGAAAAAAGGAGCGAGGCGAACGAAGTAAACAGGCAGCGGTCCGGGAAGTGGAGGAAGAGTGCAACATCAGTGTAAAGGTCGGAAAGAAGATCTGTACAACCTGGCACACTTATACCATGAATAAGCGTGCAATGATTAAAAAGACCCGGTGGTACATTATGGATGTGATCGATGATACACGAATGCGACCTGCGCAAGCCGAAGATATAGAGGAAACGAGGTGGATGAACAGCAAGGAAGTATACCACGCCCTTGGACATTCATATAAATCAATCAGCTATGTGTTCGAGCAATACTACGAACTAGTTGAAGTAAAATTTCCGAAATAAACTGGATGGCAAATGGCTCATGCCTTCAACTTGTAGGGCAGAAACTCCGAAATATCGCCGCCGTATTTGTGCACTTCCCTGATAATCGATGAGCTGATCCATGCAAGTTGTGGAGTCGTTATGAGAAACACTGATTCCAGCTCATTGAAAAGTTGTCGGTTCACCTGCGATATGCTGTTTTCGTATTCAAAATCCGTGGTATTCCGCAGTCCTCTGAGAAGAAACTGGGCACCGTTTCTACGGGCAAATTCAGCCGTTAACTCAGCAAATTTTTCGATCCTGATGTTGGGATATTCGCGGAAGGTGGTCCGGATATATGCCATCATTGAATCAATATCGAAATAACGGACACTCTTCTGGCTATTGTAGCCGATGGCAATGATAATCTCATCGAACAGCTGTAACCCGCGTAGAACAATATCCTCGTGACCTTTTGTGAAGGGATCAAAAGACCCGGGGAATAGTGCAATTCGTTTTGCCATGGTATTCTTAAATAACCAGAGATGGGTTGTATTTTATAACTAAAGGGCTATGCGTTGGTCTAGTCGATCAGGTGAATGCTGTAAAGATCGAAATATTGATGCTCAGGAACTTCATCGAATACATATCCGAAATTCAAGTAGTCCGGTTCATCCCCAAAAGCCACATTGCTGATGTATTTGTAAAACTCGTGGTAATGAGGTGAGTTTTTTCCAATATAGCCCCATAAAACAACCTGGCTCGACTTCTGATCCATATCCAGAGATTTGAGCACCAGCATGATGTACTTGATGTATTCCGAGAATTCCTTAATGGCGAATTGATTATAATAAAGAAGCTTGCCTCCCTCACATGCCAGAATATGTAGCTTAAAACGGTCCACGTAGATATAAAGCGGATTGTCGTCGCGGCCTTCTGCATAATGTAACGTGCCTTCGATCAGTGCAGCAGATTGGTGCGTAAACAGCGGCGGGTTATTCGGATACACGGCGTTTAGCCAATTCTTCAAATCGGAGTTGATGGCAAAGACAGTTACAGCTTGTGCCCTGGAATTTGCGCTGGCAAGACACTCTTCCTTAGATGGATCGAGCGTCGCGTTAAACTTTAGGTATTCTCCGGTAGATTCTTCCGAGAAAAGCTCGCCCGGTACCTGGACAAATTTTTGATTCTTGACTGCTACTTTGATCTTCTTCCAGAATCCAGCTTTAAGAAAAGCGTGACTGTCAAACAACTGTTCCAATATATGCAGCAAGTCATCATTGGAAGTGATGCCGGGTAAGACAAAATCCTCCATCAGTAGGACCTTGTTGCCCTCGGGAGTTATTACGAGGAGTTGGAAGTCGCGCGTACCAATGTTGATTAGGAGATGATATTGGTCAATATTCTCTTCATCAAAAAGGTCGTCTTTGATCTTCCGAATTAACTTATGGGTAGTCGTTGTAGTCTGCAAATTATTCCCAGTTTCCACTAGTACCTACATCGACCCGGGATCCAACGCCAAGCGGTGACAGCTTTAGCTCAGAGAGGATTATTGTCATGTTCATTGTTCCAGGGTCAGGTGTACAATAATAAATATTTTAGCGGGTAAATCACAAGGTCGTTTTTACGAAACCAAATTATATACTGTAAAAACCAGATAGCTTGCGCAACTCGGTCGGCCCGCCCCCTAGCTTGAAGATCCCGTGCAGCTCCTCTTTAGAGATCGCATTAAAGTCGTTTTGCGACAAGAATCTTACGTCCTGAATTATCTGCAATTCAGGGTCGTAGCCCTTCTTTAACACTCCTCCAGTCCTGATTACGTTGAAGAATAGCTCGATAGAATGAAGTGGTTCTTTGATGAATTCGCAGCCGAATGCGAAGTGGGAGGGGGCTATTTCAAGGCCAGTTTCCTCCAAAAATTCCCTTTTTAGGGCCTTCTCGAGCGTTTCTCCGTATTCGACGCCTCCACCTGGCGGAATCCAAAGATCCATTCCTGAGGGCATTTTATGATTGACCAACAGTATACTTTCTCCGTCCCAGCATAGACCACATACACGTACTCTAAGTCGTTTTCCGTAAATCTTAGTTATTTCATTATCCATCGGGTTACTCATCGGCTTTATTGAAGATCGATCACAAAGTCACATGATGCCACAGAAAATTGAAATTTCTGGCAGAATTGTTGACATAAAGGGATTAAATTTGACAAAAAAATTAAGGTATGAAGAAGTATTTTTTCTTGTTCGTTTTGGTTGGTCTTGCTGGCTTTGGGTACGCCCAGGAAGCGAAGTCGAATGGTCCAGTTATCACTTTTGAGAAGAAGTCCCATGACTTTGGTGATATCTCGCAAGGAGACAAAGTGGAGACGGTGTACAAGTTTACCAATACAGGTAGCGAGCCTCTTATCATCACGAATGTTCAGGTAACATGCGGATGCACAGTTCCAAAAGGTTGGCCACGCGATCCTATCGCACCTGGTCAGAAGGGCGAGATTACTATCGCATTCAATAGCGCGGGTAAGATGGGTCGTCAGAACAAGGTGGTAACAGTTGTATCTAATGCAGTTAATGCTGACGGTAGCCAGATTTCTTTTACGACCAATGTGTTAGAAAAGAAGGCAACGCCACAATAAGCGTCTTAAGACAATAAGAATAATGCCTCTGATCTGTAAATCGGAGGCTTTATTTTTTTGTGACCCCTATTATCAGGAATACCCAGCCGAGTATGAATAACAACCCTCCGATAGGTGTGACTGCCCCAAGAATTTTTTGCCCTGTCAAGCTTAGAATGTAAAGGCTTCCGCTAAAAAAAAGAATGCCAAGCGAAAACGATGTGGCAGAATGGCGTAAGAATTTTGGATTGAACTGCCCCATCAACAAGCCAGTCAATAACAGTGCAAGGGCGTGGTAAAACTGGTATTTCACAGCAAGTTCAAAAGTATCTACCCGTCCCGTTGCGGACAACGTTTCCTTAAGTGCATGTGCGCCAAAAGCCCCGATAAGAACAGCAGCACATCCAAAGGACGCTCCAAACAAAAGTGTAGTTCGTTGATTCATCAGTTAGTCGTTAACGTTCTCCAAAGATGGCAGATCCAACGCGGATCATCGTGCTTCCTTCTTCGATTGCAATTTTGTAGTCGCTGCTCATGCCCATCGAGAGCTCATTCATTTCGACGTTACCACCGAAGTTGGAAGCTCTTAATGTCTCAAAGAGTCTTCTTAGTTCTTTGAATTCTTTTCGTATCTGATCTGTGTTGTCGGTCAGCGTCGCCATCCCCATTAGACCCCGTACATTGACATTCTTAAATCCTGTAAATCGCGGCGACTGCAGGAAGTGCAGGGCTTCCTCTGGTGAAAAGCCGAATTTTGTTTCTTCTTCAGCGATGTGAACTTGTAACAGACACGGAATTACTCTATTAGACTTTATAGCTTGTTTATTAATCTCTTCCAGTAGCCGCTCACTGTCGACAGAATGAATCATGCTAATGAAGGGTGCAATGTATTTTACCTTGTTGGATTGCAGGTGGCCGATCATTTGCCATTCGATATCCTTCGGTAAGGCCTCGTACTTTGGCACAAGTTCTTGTACTTTGTTCTCACCAAACAAACGATGGCCTTCCCGGTAGGCCTCCATAATTTGTTCAACAGGTTTTGTCTTGGTAACGGCGATCAGCCTGCAGCCTGATGGTAAGTTTTGGCGAAGATTATTTAGGTTATTCTTAATATTCATTCCTATTTTAGCCCTCAAAACACCAAAGCTAACGCAAATATGGCTATCCTCGGGACATTGCTGAAAAAAGGAATCAGACTCCGCGAGATGCTTGAGCAGGAATATACGTCCCCGTTTGACCTGCAAAAGAAAGAACTCAAGGAACTGCTGATCACGGCAAGTCAAACCGAATTTGGCAAGTATTACAACTTCTCTGATATCCTGAGCGGATTTCGAAGAGGAGACAAGGAGTTCTACCACCGCTTCAAAAAAAAGATACCCATTCACACATATAATAAGATTCATTCTGAGTGGTGGAAGTTGTCGCTGCAGGGAGCACGGAACGTCTGCTGGCCGGGAAGGACTAAATACTTTGCGTTAAGTTCAGGAACGTCTGAGGCTTCGTCAAAATACATACCTGTTACCAAAGAAATGACAAAGGCTATTCAGAAAACGAGCTTGCGTCAGATTCTAACGCTGTCAAAGTATGATCTCAGGCCGGAAATTTTTGAGTCAGGTATACTGATGCTCGGTGGAAGTACGCACCTCAACAAACGGGGAAGTTATTTTGAAGGCGACCTCAGTGGTATACAAGCTGCAAGGTTGCCATTCTGGTTTCAGCATTTTTATAAGCCCGGCAAAAAGATTGCAAAGACGCGCAACTGGGACGCGAAGCTGGATGAAATCGCAAAAAAAGCGTGGGAATGGGATATTGGTATCATAGTCGGTGTACCCGCATGGATACAGATCCTGATGGAAAAGATTATCAAGTATCACCGATTAAAACACATTCACGAAGTATGGCCCAATCTGGAAGTGTATGTTCACGGTGGTGTGTCGTTTGATCCATATCGAAAAGGATTTGAAAAGTTATTAGGAAGGCCAATCAACTACATCGAAACGTATCTTGCTTCTGAGGGATTTGTGGCGTTCCAGGCATATCCCCACCGTCGGTCTATGCGCCTTGTGCTGAACAATGGCATATTCTATGAGTTTGTTCCTTTCGAGGAAAAGAACTTTGATGCCAATGGAGAGATCAATCCAAATGCTGAATCGTTCCTGATCGATGAGGTGGAAGAGGGCCGGGAGTATGCAATTTTGCTTTCGTCCTGCGCCGGGGCCTGGCGGTACATTATAGGGGACGTTATTAAATTTACTTCCCTGGAGGAAGCAGAGATCGTTATCACTGGAAGAACCAAACATTTTCTCAGCCTCTGCGGAGAACACCTTTCAGTCGATAACATGAACAAGGCAATAGAGCTTGTTTCAGACGACTTCAACATTACAATTCCTGAATTTGTGGTAGCGGGAATACCGCACCAGTCGTTGTTTGCACACCATTGGTTCATTGGAACTGACGACAAAGTCGACAAAAAGCAATTGAAGGAAAAAATCGACGAACACCTTAAAGCGCTCAATGACGATTATGCTGTTGAACGCAGCGCGGCATTGAAAGAAATTTTTGTGGATGTTATTCCCGTGAAAACATTTTATGCATGGATGGAATCAAAGGGACGTGTTGGCGGTCAAAATAAATTTCCAAGGGTCATGAAAAATGCCCAACTAGAAGATTGGAAACGTTTCCTGGAAAACCATACGAATGGATATCGCCCTTAACGGAATTATTTCTGGTATTGTACTAGCCTTCCTTATCGGGCCGGTATTTTTTACGATACTTCAAACCAGCATAGAAAGAGGATTTTGGAGTGGATTTTTTGTTGCCATCGGGGTGTCTTTAAGCGACGCTCTTTATATCCTCGTCTCTTACCTTGGTCTTGTTCAATTTGTGGAAGCAGACAATTTCCGCCACTACATGGCTTATGGAGGTGGTGGTGTATTGCTGATATTTGGAATTTATTACCTCTTTGTGAAAAGCAAACGCCTTAGTCAGTACGACCAGGAAAAAATACACACACGAAGTTGGTTCAGGCTCCTGGCAAAAGGATTTATCATCAACGGACTTAGCCCTATGGTATTGTTCTTTTGGATTGCTACAGTCAGTGTTGCAACGACCAGGCTAGGTTACACTGCTGCCAATGATGTATTTGTTTTTTTCGCTTCCATCGTAGTTACTGTTTTCGTAACCGACATAACGAAGGCAAAACTTGCTGATAGGCTCAGATTGCTTATCACGCCGAGATTTATTCGGATAATGAATATTATACTTGGGTTGGTGTTGGTTGCTTTTGCCGGACGATTGATATTTTTCCCCGACAATATTCCGCACTAGTCCTGAAGCACATTCGTCATAAAAGTCGATTTCAGGAGCATCCAAACGAGAAATAACAATAAGGCCCACTGGAGGTACACAAAATAATAATCAGAGGTGTCCTTATATCGTGTTTCTTTGATCTCCGCTTTTTCAAACTGGTCGATTCGAGCGAAAACCTGACTTAATGCCTTATTGTCTGTCGCCCTGAAGAATTCACCTCCACCAATCTCCGCGATCTTTCGCATGGTGCTTTCATCTACGGTATTTTCAATCATGTTCGGCCGGCCAAAAAAATCTTTTCCATATGGTACTAGACCTTCTTTACCGACTACAATTGTGTAAATCTTGATTCCGTAAGCCGACGCCAACTCTGCAGCTGTGATTGGGTCGATGTTACCTGCTGTATTATCACCATCACTGAGAAGGATACATACCTTTGACTTTGCTTCCGATTCACCCATTCGGTTTGTGACAACGGCGAGCGCGCTTCCTATAGCTGTACCGCGATTTTCGATCATCTCAAAACTGATCTCATTGAGATATGATTTAAGAAGGTCGTAATCGGTAGTCAGCGGCGCGAGCGAAAATGCATCACCAGAGAACACGACGATACCTATACGGTCTTGCAATCGACCTGTAATAAATTCGCGCGCGACATTCTTTGCCGCTTCCAGTCTGTTCGGCAGAAAATCTTCTATCTGCATGGATTGTGAAATATCCAACCCGAGCATAATATCAATTCCCTCCGTCAATTGTTCAACTTTTTCATTAGTCATCTGTGGCCTGGCCAACGCCATCAGGATCAGCGCCATGGCCAGCATAAGAATTATTTCGGGCAACAGTCGAATCAGGTTGAGTGGTGACACGTGAAAGTCCTTCGAGGTGACGGCTACCGGCAATTTCTGGTTAAACTTTAGTCGAAGTAACCACCTCAATATAAAGAGCAGCGGTATGGCAATTAAGCCGAACAGGAGTTTAGGATTTTCCCAAGTGTAGGCACTCAGTGTAGATGGACTGAACCAATCGAGGGAAAGAAATGTGCCGGTCTCCTTATCCATGTCTTAGTTCCTCCAATTTTTGAACAAAGCGGCGGTCGGCAAAATTTCGAAGGCTCTCCAGTGATTCAACTACGCTTGTGTCGTGACCATAAATGGCAGCGTCGACCGTATGCAAATTTTTTCCTAATGACTCATTATTCTCCATCTGCATTGTTTCCTTCGTTGTGAGCTTTGTGTAAGGCCGGGCCTCCAACTGTTCCATATACTTTTTCCACTGCGATAATGCACTTTCAGTTGTGACAGAGGAAAACGCCGATCTGACTGAATCCATTTGGTGATTAAAGATTTCGAGGAATTTCTCATGTGCCTTCTGCATTCTTCTGAGTCGGTAATGCTTCCTGATTCTTTTGCCGAATATCAACCAGGCAACGAGTGCGATGATCAACACCACCGCACCGATTATACCCGCGAGTAAATAGTTGAATGTATATGGAACCTCCTCGTACGCTACATTGACCTTAAGCGGAAGATTTTTCACCGTAACCGTATCAGGTAGATCCTTCACTAATTCGGTAAGCAGGATTGTATCGCGTGGAGTCTGATAGACGGTGCAATCCATCCTGTTCAGTTGGAATACGGGAAGACTAAGCGCCTGTACGTGGTCGACTTCAAATGTTGACACGTAATAGATCACGCTGTCATAACTTTTCCCCGATGTGGTTTTTGTTGGAAAATATTTTTTGCTCTCAAACTCGAACGGAGTGAAATCGAATGTCGAGTCAGGGAAAAGAACATTCAGGTTAGTTGGATATTCGGCCGAAAGGTAAAAACCAGTCTGGTCGCCAACCCTCAGGCTATCTTTAAAAAATCCGCCTCGTACCACAACATCCTGAGCGTGTACGCTACTCAGACCACATACGAATAGGATAGTTATGATCCTGCAGATTCTGTAAAATCTCAATTTCATCCGGACTACGTGGTTTTTATAGATTTATTCCTGACTTTGAATAACCGGAGAAGCTTCGGCACATAGTCTTCATCGGTGTCAAGAGAAATGAAATTGATCTGATGCTTTCGGCTAAACTTTTCCAATTCGGATCTCCTTGCTTCATGTTTCGCACTGATTTTTTCGCGGAAATCGCCAAACGATGTATTCACCCACAATGTGCGTTGAGATTCTTTATCTATCACGGGGATTATTCCAAGTTTCGGCAGACGTGTCTCGCGTTTATCGCTGATGTGGATTACGACGAGGTCATGCCTCCGTGCCAAGGCCTTGAGGTTTTTTAAATAACCATCATCTATAAAGTCCGATATCAGGATAACAACACTGCGACGACGGATCGCATTTAATGCGAAGGCAATCGCTTTACTAAGACTCGTCTTGAGAGATTGAGGGCGAAGTTTGGCCAACGTACTGATGATCTGGTACGCTTGCGAGTGACCTTTTGTCGCCTTCATATAATTTTCCTTGACGTCTGAAAAACAAATAAGTCCAACATGCCCTGACTCTTTTGATGCAGAGAGGGCTAGGACACCACAAATTTCTTTTCACNNTGTCGGCTTTGGTGCTTCCAGGATTACCGATATCCTCGGAGGCGCTTACGTCAAGTATAAAAAAAACGGTTTGCTCTTTTTCCTCACGAAAGGTTTTTACAAACGTACCGTGACCCTTGGCAGAAACGTTCCAATCGATTGTCCGTATATCGTCGCCATATTGATACGGCCTGACATCGTCAAACTCTAGCCCCGATCCTTTGAACACAGAGTGAAAATCTCCCTGCATCTGGCTGTTGATCGCCTTACGGATCTGGATCTCGTACCTCCTTAATTTTTTTAAAAGCTCCTTCACGTTATTCCCTTGGAATAGTATTTGTTCTTACGTTCTATAAGGTATGGGCTCGAACCCGAATTGGTCAAAAATAGGACAATTATGAGTATTTTGCCCCACCCAAAATTATGTATGGCGTGAGAAAATCTGTAAAAGGCACTAGGAGGTACGTGACGCAATCATGGATGGTCGTAATAGTGATTTTTGCATTGTCGTGCTCACAAAAAGACAGGGTGCCTGAAGGGATATTGACCCAGGACCAAATGGTGTCTGTAATGTCTGAGCTTTACATCACGGAACAAAAGATCAGTACATTGGGTATAAAGCGGGACTCCCTAAGCCAGATATTTGAGGTCATGAAGGGTAAGATCTTTGCAAAAACAGGGGTAACAGATTCTGTCTTCAAGAAATCGCTGAACTATTACATGGATCGTCCGCTGCAAATGGAACTCATTTATACATCGCTCGTTGATTCTCTTAATCTAAGGGAACAGCGCATCCCTGCAGTTAAACCACGATGATCTATCCCGATTCGCTTGAACAAAGACTAGGCTTTGACCAGATAAGAGAAAAGCTCAAAAAGTATTGCAACTCGCCGGCAGGGGAAGCCTGGGTTGATAAGATGCGCTTTAGCCCGGACGTGGAATTGGTACGGACGCTGTTGAAGCAAAACCTTGAGTTCAAGCAAATACTGGAGAAGGCTGAAGCGTTTCCATCAAGATATTTCCTTGATCCTTCAGAATGGTTCAAGAAAATTTCAATTGAGGGCACATGGCTGGAGGCGGATGAGTTTTTGAACCTCGCTTATTCCCTTGAAACAATCATTGCGTGTAAAGCATTTCTTTCCAAATCCGGCGATTTATATCCTGAGCTTTTTAAAATGAGTGGGGTAATTGCTATACCCAGTACGTTGCCTCAGATAATTTTTTCAAAGATTGATGACAAAGCATTGGTTCGTGACAATGCAACGCCTGAGTTAGGAAGGATCCGAAAAAAACTCAGAGACGAACAAGGTAGG
>JGI24806J26614_1000781_pt1 | contig 10659 bp, 11 predicted proteins | sample Kansoi200umMDA_FD_26614 | JGI IMG/M metagenome (IMG submission 26614) | reverse complement strand
GGCAAATGAGTACCGGAAACGAGTATACGCTGTTTATCGCAATTTCTTTTTTAACGCGTTGAGCTATAAGCAAAAGCGTGCTTCCGGTGATCAAGGGAATTCCTAAAGCGTAGCACATTCCTTTCGCCGTAGCCATACCTACCCTAAGGCCTGTATACGACCCTGGACCTGCCGAAACCGCAATAGCAGACAGGCTGCTGATACTACGGTCGGTTTCTGCCAACATATCACTGATTGCCTTCTGTATCCAGGCAGCATGATCCATCTGCCGGTTATTTTTTTTAACCGCAAGCACATGGCCTTCCTCAGCAAGGCAAACCGAGGCCTCCTCCAGAGCTGTATCTATAGAAAGTATTAACGCCATTGAAATTCTCCTCCCAGACCCGGCGCTATGCTATACCGCGTATCTGTTTTTTCCAATTCTTTCAATAGTTCGCGTATTCTGTAGAGACCGATCCTGTCGCCCCATTCAAACGGACCATAAGGATAATTTGTTCCAAGTTTCATGGCGGTGTCTATTTCATCTCGTGTGCTGATATTTTCGGCAAGTGAAAACCAGGCTTCATTGATGATCATTGAAATTATACGGGGAGTGATCATACCGGTAATGTCGGGTACCAACTGGAATTCCCACCCAAGTGCATCAAAGATTTTTTTTATTTTATTTGTTTCAGATCCTTCAATCGCAGCCAATTCAATTATTTTTCTTTTCATCATCGTTGGCCACGCGTTGATCCGGAAAAATCCCTCTGGCAGGTCTTTGCCGGTTTGAATTACCGCATTCACAAAAAGAGGTTTCGGTAAGAGGAATTTCAGCCTAGCAATCCTTTCATTGTCATATACAAAACGCAGGTCGAAATAAACATCAGCTTCTATTATCCTGAGCGATTGCAGGCTATCGGCCCAGATTATTTCAACTGCATCGCTATACCCTTTCCCGGTAATTTCCACTTTTGTTTCGTCGTCAGCAAGTATAGCCACAACCATTATCAAAAAATTTTATCGTGAAGCTATCATGCTGATCTCAACATTCGCATTCTTCGGTAATCCTTTTACAGCTACCGTCTCGCGCGCCGGATGGTCGCCAGTAAAATAGCCTGCATATATTTCATTCACGGTGGCAAAATGCGACATGTCACTCAGGAAAATAGTTGTCTTGATCACATTATTGAAATCCATTTGCGCTTCATGAAGAATAGCTGTGAGGTTTTTCATTACCTGCACAGTCTCTTCATTTATATCTTTTGCTTCAACATTTCCTGATGCCGGGTTGATAGCGATCTGGCCGGAAATAAACAACAATGATCCCACCTGCACTGCCTGGTTATATGGACCAATGGGTGACGGTGCTTCGTTGGTATTGATGATCTTCTTTTCCATGATTAATGATTGATAGTTTTTATCACTCCAAGTTCCTTTCCAATCTTACTGAACGCGGCAATTGCCTTGTCGAGATGTTCCTGTTCATGCGCCGCGCTAAGCTGAACACGTATTCTGGCCTGTCCTTTCGCCACAACGGGAAAGAAAAAGCCAATCACATAAATTCCTTCATCAAGCAACCTGGCCGCAAACTGCTGCGCCACCACCGCGTCATACAACATGATCGGCACAATGGGATGATCGCCCGGTTTGATGTCGAATCCCGCTTCAGTCATTTTCTTCCTGAAATATTTTGTGTTATACTCCAGTTTGTCGCGCAATGCGGTTGTTTCGCTCAACAGGTCAAGAACCGTAATACTTGCCCCTACAATTGAGGGCGCCACCGTATTTGAAAAAAGATATGGTCTCGACCGCTGCCTGAGCATTTCGATGATCTCCTTTCTTCCACTGGTAAATCCTCCCGAGGCTCCACCGAGTGCCTTTCCAAGAGTGCCTGTAATAATATCCACTTTTCCCATAACACCCCGGTATTCATGCGTTCCTCTGCCAGTTTTTCCTATGAAGCCACTGGAATGGCATTCGTCGATCATCACAATGGCATCATATTTATCCGTCAAAGCACATATTTCATCGAGCTTCGCGATGGTGCCATCCATACTGAATGATCCGTCGGATACAACAATCCTGCTGCGGGCGCCGGAGGCTTCCTTCAGCTTTGCTTCAAGATCGGCCATGTCATTGTGCTTATAGCGGAAGCGCTGGGCCTTGCAAAGCCGCACACCGTCAATGATGGAGGCATGGTTCAATTCGTCGGAAATGATGGCGTCCTGCTCACTGAAAAGCGGTTCAAAAACACCGCCGTTGGCATCGAATGCGGCCGCATAAAGTATGGTATCCTCAGTTCCGAGAAAGGAGGATATCTTAGCCTCAAGCTCCTTGTGGATGTCCTGGGTACCGCAGATAAACCGCACGCTACTTAGTCCATAACCCCTGCGGTCGACATATTTTCGGGCCGCTTCCATAACTTTGGGATGTGAAGAGAGACCGAGGTAATTGTTCGCACAGAAATTGAGCACCCTTTTTCCATTCACCTCTATTTCGGGGCCCTGCGCCGACGTAATTATTCTTTCAGATTTGTACAGTCCGGCCGTCCTGATCTCATCCAGTTCCGCCGAAATGCGTTCAACAAATTTGTGGTTCATGGGTAATTTTTATAGAGGGCAAAAATAAGGGGATTAGGGGTGAAAAGATTTGGTAACAGATGTGTAACATTAGGGTTGCCCTGTGCGTATAACTAACAGAAAGGGAATTGTTCAGTGATCAGCCGGGTTTCTGCTTATGACCGAGAAAGAGTATAACAATTGTGTAAAGGAGCATGCCGACAGCGTGTACCGTTTCATTCTTAAAAATCTCCGCAACAGCGAAGATGCCAGGGATGTGGTACAAAGCGCTTTTGAGAAAATGTGGGTAAGCCGTGCTACAGTCGATGGCACCCGCTGCAAATCGTTTCTGTTTACGGTAGCATATCACCAGATGATCGATCATATCAGGAAAGGAAAGGCAATCATACTGAAAGAAGAGGCGATGGAAGAAGTGCCGGTGTATAACCGCCAGCAGCAGCACACGAAAAAGATTCTCGAGTCGGCCCTTGCCCGGCTGAATGAAACACAAAGGTCACTTGTTTTGTTGAAAGACTATGAAGGATATTCCTATGAAGAAATAGGTGAAATAACAGGTTTAAGTCCGAGCCAGGTAAAGGTTTACCTGCACCGCGCACGGATACAACTGAAAAATTATTTAGTGAGCCCGGAAAACATTCTTGAATAGCGAAGCAAAAAATATGCAGATAAACAGGCAATCATACGAAGAGTTTTTCCTTCTGTACGCCGACGGCGAACTGAACGAAAGCGAGAAGAAAGCTGTGGAGGAATTCATTGACCGGAATCCCGACCTTGCCGGTGAATTGAGCCTCATACAGGAAACGGTATTAAAACCCGATGGCAGCATCGTCTTCGAAAACAAGGAGCTTCTTTTCAAAGATGAATCCGACGAAAGAAAAGTGATCTACATGCGATGGTTCAGGATCGCTGCCGCTGCTGCAGTGCTGATCACATTCAGTGTGATCGGGTGGTTGTTCTTTGGTGACAGGAATATACATAACCAGCCGGTTGCCGTTGTGAAAACTCCGGAAGTGAAAAATACTGACCCGGCGGTTTCTTCGGACAATACAAAAACAGCACCGGTTCAGCAACAGAAAAAACTGCAGAGCGAGCAGTCCCGTACAAATGTTCCGCTGATCGCACAATCCGAAAAGAAAGAAGCGGGTAACAGGCACCATTCAACAAATCAAAAAAATATTCAACCCAACATAAAAGATATTGTCAATGAACCCGACGTTGTGGGTGTTGTGCCTTCGGCGACAACAATCGAAGGTGCGGCGTTCACGCAGAATGTTGTTAAGTCTGAGCCCGGCAGGGAAACAATCAATGTGGCAGTTGAGCCACGAGCCATGGAAAAAAACAATGACGACCAACCCGACGGCAATGTGTCATATGCCCAATCTTTCAGGCAGGAACCAGATAACGACATGATCTATTTTGCTAACACATCATTGACCAAAAAAACAAAACTTCGCGGCGTTTTAAGAAAAGCGACCCGGTATCTTGACAGAGTAACATCATTACAATAATTTGAATCAATCAACGATGAAACGAGTATTTACACTACTGGCAGTAGTATGCTTTGCCCTGAACGGATTTGCGCAGGATTCAACATCTGTACCATCTGATACAACAAAAAAACCCGACAACGATACGATAAGGGTGGGAAATATAATCATTGTGAGAAGCGGAAAAGACCGCAACCGCGGTTATTACGACACAACTGAAAAACGCTTCAAATACAATAATGAGAATATCATAACCAACTGGATGATCCTCGACCTTGGCGTAAACCAGGTGAACGACAACACAAATTACGCTCAGGCAATCGATAATGGCTACCTGCCTGCAGGCGCCAATGAAAACTGGTTCGACCAGCGCGACTTTAAGTCGACAAATGTGAATCTGTGGGTATTCATGCAGCGGGTGAATATGATCAGGCATGTGGTGAACCTTAAATACGGGCTCGGACTCGAATTGAACAATTACAAGTATACCGAGCCGATACGTTATCAGAAAACGAACCAGCCGCTCGTGATAATGGAAAACATAGATTACAAAAAGAATAAGCTTGCCGCCGACTACATTACAATTCCACTGATGCTGAATTTTAATTTCACTCCGTTCTCACAAACGCACGGCTTTGGCTTCAGCGCGGGTGTAAGTGGTGGTTACCTTTATTCTTCACGACAGAAAACGGTTGGGGGCGGACTAGGAAAGAAAAAGGAACATGATGATTTTGATCTTAGAAAATTCAAAATAGCTTATATCGCCGAAATAAGTTTGGGTCCCGTAAGGTTATATGGGTCTTATGCTACGCAAAGTATGTTTAAGAATGCGCTGGATCAGACTCCGTATAGTTTTGGATTGAGATTTAGTAAGTGGTAAAGATTTCACCCTTCTTAATATTATTTCTTATTGACCAGCCACGCGCCTGCAACCAATAAACAAATTCCAAGAAACTTTTGCACGCTAACGGGATTCGGCTTCATGCCCAGCACTCCGAAATGATCCATAAGCACCGCAGTCACTAGCTGCCCCGCAACGATCAAAACAAACATATTTCCCGCGCCGATCTGCGCCACTGATATGAGTGTAACAGTTACCACAAAGGCTCCCAGTAAACCTCCGGTATATTTATACCAGCTAACGGAAGAATACTGCGACAATCCCGGTATCGAGTCTTTAGAAAAGATCAGGAGGATCGCCAATGCAATGGTTCCCACTACAAAAGAAATGAAAGCTGCCATCAACGGATGTTGAATGGCTGTCCGCAACTGGCTGTTCACTCCCGATTGGATCGTGATGGCGACACCTGCAAAAACAGGCAATAGGTAAAATAGGATTTTCATATGGGGAAAGTACGAAAATCGCATCTGTTAAACTTTTACAAAACAGAAATAATGTAACCAGTGTTCACGTTAATTTTATACTGAACATTCACACGAGCTGTTAATTTTTTTTCGTACTTAAACTTTCATTTTTATTGCCCGTCTTTACTTTAAAAGTGACCTATGAACAGGAGAGTTATCGCGGGCCTTTTCATAATAGCAATTATCGGCCTCTTCGCATTCCGCAGCATCAGCAGCAGATTCGTTACTAAAAGATCTTTCACTGCCGGACCAACCGGCATAGTCTACATTATTGTTGATAAATCTGATTACGAACTGCAGATATACGACGATGAAGGGTGGTACGCAACTTATCCTGTTGTGTTCGGCAGCAGGTCGCTTGATGATAAAATGATTGAGGGCGACCGTAAAACTCCTGAAGGCACTTTTCATATCCTCGAAAAACGTCCGCATACAAAATGGCATAAGATCTTAATGCTCGATTATCCCAACAAGGAAAGCTGGGATAAATTCAATAAAAGAAAAGCGCAGGGATTGATTGCAAGAAATGCCAGGATTGGCGGTGGCATCGGCATTCACGGCACATGGCCCAACGATAATTTTATGGTTGACGATTATAGAAACTGGACCCAGGGTTGTGTGTCGCTTCGCAATGAAGATATTGATGAGATTTTTTCTTTTATAGTACCGGGAACGAGGGTGATGATCAGGAAGTAGTTGGCAGTTGGCAGTTGTCAGTTTGCAGTTAGCAGTTAGCAGTTAGCAGTTATCAGTTTCCAGTTTTCAGTTGTCAGTTTCGAAACGTTAACTGCCAACTGCTAACTATTAACTGCCAACTGCAAACTGCCCTCAGATCTTCCCATTCTTAATATCCTCCACCACCGCAGGATCCAATAACGTGGTAGTATCTCCAATATTTTTCATCTCACCTTCGGCAATCTTCCTAAGAATTCTCCTCATTATCTTGCCGCTTCTTGTTTTAGGCAAACCCTTTACAAATTGAATTTTATCGGGTTTCGCAAAGGCACCGATAATATTCGCAACAGTCGAAGTGATTTCCTTCCTCATCCGTTCAGCATCTTCAGGTTCATGCGCCCAAATCACATATGCATAAATTCCCTGGCCTTTGATATCATGAGGATACCCCACTACAGCACTTTCCACAACGTCATTATGCATGTCGATAGCATTTTCTACTTCTGCCGTTCCGATTCTGTGTCCACTCACATTCAACACATCATCCACTCTGCCTACTATCCTGTAAAAACCATTTTCATCGCGCAAACATCCATCGCCGGTAAAATAAAGATCATCGTAAGTAGAAAAATAATTCAGCCTGCATCTTTCGTGATCACCGTAAGTAGTTCTTAAAATAGAAGGCCATGGAAATCTGATACATAAATTTCCACTCACCCCGTTTCCTTCGATCTCCTTACCTTTTTCATCTATCAGTACAGGTTGGATACCGGGAAGAGGAAGAGTAGCAAATGATGGCTTTGCCGGTGTTACACCGGCCAGATTGGAGATCATTATTCCACCTGTCTCTGTTTGCCACCACGTATCGACGATCGGGCATTTTTTCTTTCCAACATGTTCATCGTACCAGTGCCAGGCTTCTTCATTTATGGGTTCGCCAACGGTGCCCATCGTTTTAAGCGAGCTAAGATCATGTTTCAATACCGGTTCAGTACCATAACTCATCAGCGAACGGATAGCAGTTGGGGCCGTATAAATGATATTTACCTTGTATTCATCTACAATGTCCCAAAACCTGTCCGGCGCGGGATAGGTTGGTATTCCTTCAAACATCATTGTTGTGGCGCCTGCGCTTAATGGACCATATACAATGTAACTGTGCCCGGTAACCCATCCGATATCAGCTGTACAAAAGTGAATGTCGCCGGGATTATACTGGAAAACATTCACGAACGTGTAGTTAGTAAACACCATATAACCTCCACAGGTATGAACCACTCCTTTTGGCTTACCGGTTGAACCCGATGTATATAAAATGAACAATATGTCTTCCGCATCCATTTCCTCGGCAGGAAAATCAGGATTACCCTGTTGCTCCACCTTCCTTATCTCATTTTCCCACCACACATCTCTGCCCTCAACCATGCTTACAGGTGTTTTTGTACGGGTAAGCACAACTACTTTTTCAACAAACGGACAGCTTTCCAATGCAGTATCGATAACGCTTTTTAAAGGAACTTCTTTAGCACCGCGAAATCCACCATCACAGGTGATCACAAAATGGGCCTGTGCATCCTGTATGCGGTCGGAAATACTTTGTGCGCTGAATCCACCGAAGACTACCGAATGTATCGCGCCAATACGCGCACATGCCAGCACAGCAATCGAAAGTTCAGGCACCATGCCCATATAGATACATACCCTGTCACCTTTCTTCACGCCGTTGTTCTTAAGCACATGACAAAACTGTTTCACCCTGAAATATAATTCGGAATAGGTAAGTGTACGTGTGGCTTCATCCGGACCGTTGGGTTCCCAGATAATCGCAGGAGTATCACCAAGGTTCGCAATGTGTCTGTCGAGACAATTTTCCGTAATGTTCAGCTTTCCGCCAATAAACCACTCTACTTTCGGTTCCTTAAAATTCCAGGAAAGAACTTTGTCCCACTTTCTTTTCCACAAAAAATTTGAGGCGATGTCGGCCCAGAAACCTTCCGGGTCATCAACACTTCTCTTATATTCTTTGTGATATTGTTCTAAGCTGGTGATTTGATATGAAGCGGACATGCAATCGAATTTTAATACTCGGTTAATGATTTGAAAGAATGATAAAATTAATACAGATCGGTCATCAAATTGTTAAAAAATCTTAACGAATTTTATCAATCGCTTGCACAAATTATATTTGCACCCGATGAAAAGAGTAAGTAAACCAAAAAGAAGAATTCCGGTAGGCACTATTTTGTCTGTGTGCCTAATGATCTTCTGCCTTACTTTTCTCACCTCACTTAACTTTTTCCTGTACTCCGCCGATAACGAAGTGATCACAAATAACGCTTCCCCATCGGGACCCACTGAAGAAAAATCCTGCAACGCAGGGTTCTCACTGGCTGAAGAAATACTTCACGAAGGTTGCTTTGAATTCAATTCGCATCTGTTCACCCAGCTATGCCTGCATCACATCGCTGAGGCCGACAATCTTCAAATCGTTCATCCCGAACTCATACTACGACCTCCCCGGGCGTAAGACTTTTCACATCGTGCAATCTCTTATGCGGCTTTGCGAAGCTTTGCGCCTCTGCGTGAATATTTCTCGCTAAGATGCGAAGGCTCGCGAAAGGCGCGAAGGTCTCATTCATCATTAATTCTTTTCAAAGTGAAAAAGTCTACGAATTATATTAAATCGCTTGTACACGATTTTCCTTCATCGATAGTGGTATTTCTGGTCGCGCTTCCGTTATGCCTCGGCATTGCACTCGGCTCAAACGCACCTTTATTTTCAGGGTTGATCGCTGGTATCATTGGAGGCATCGTTGTCGGATCGCTCAGCGGATCGCAGCTGAGTGTAAGTGGTCCCGCCGCAGGTTTAACAGCAATTGTTGTTGCTGCCATTGGGAAGCTGCAGGTATACGAAATATTCCTTCTTGCAGTAGTGCTTGGCGGCGTATTTCAGCTTATCCTGGGTTTTTTAAGAGCGGGTATACTCGGCGATTACATTCCTTACAGCGTGATCAAGGGAATGCTTGCGGCCATTGGTCTTATCCTGATACTAAAACAGATCCCTCACCTGGTGGGTTACAATTTTGATTTTCCCGGCGACGAAACCTTCCAGCAGAAAGACGGTAAAAACACTTTTACAGAGATCATTGTTTCCTTGCAGAATACCGTGCCGCTCGCTTTGATCATTGGCATTGCGTCGATAATCATTCAAATATTGTGGGACAACGTGCTGGCAAAAAAACATAAGTTGTTCAAGATAATTCCCGCACCGCTTATCGTGGTGCTTACCGGAGTATTCATTCATGAATATGTAAAAACAAATAATCCAGCCATTGCGTTGAATGATGCATTGCTGGTAAACATACCTATTGCGGAATCCGTTCGGGATTTCACCTCGTTCTTTACATTTCCCGATTTCTCCGCATTCTCGAATGTTTCAGTATGGACAACCGCCATCACCATTGCGATAGTGGCAAGCCTCGAAACGTTACTGAATCTGGAAGCATCGGATGAACTCGATCCGTATAAAAGAGTTTCTCCAACAAACAGGGAATTGAAAGCCCAGGGCATTGGAAACATTCTATCGGGATTGATAGGGGGTCTGCCCCTTACTTCAGTTATAGTACGAACATCAGCCAACGTGAATGCCGGCGCCAGAACAAAACTGTCTGCCATACTGCATGGCTTGCTGCTGCTGTTGTCCGTTGCGTTCATTCCCAGGATACTGAATCTAATTCCACTTTCAGCGCTCGCAGGAATTCTGATCTATACCGGTTTCAAACTGGTGAAGCCTTCCATTTTCAAAGAGTTTTACAAAAAAGGAGGAACACAATTGCTGCCATTCGTGATCACGATCCTTGCGATACTTTTTACAGATCTGCTGATTGGAATTCTCATAGGCTGTATAACAGGATTGTTCTTTGTGATGCGCAGCAATTTTAAATCGGCAGTGTTCGTGGTGAACGACAATAACAATTATCTGTTCAGGTTGAGAAAAGACGTTTCATTTCTCAACAAACCTATCATCAGGGCGAAACTGGAACAGGTGCCTGAAGATTGTAATGTGCTGATCGATGCTACGCGTGCCGACTTCATCGATCTCGATGTGGTGGAAGTGATAGATGATTTCATGAAACATGCGCACCTTAAGAATATCAAGGTAGAATTAAAGAAGAGCAATTATAAAACACAGGGCTTTGCCCAAAGAAATCCGATCACTTTACAATAAAATTTAAGTCAATTGAAAGCATACGAAAAAATGCTGCTCGAGAATAAAGCATGGGCGGCAGAACAACTTATAGAAAACCCACAGTATTTTAAAAATCTGTCGGAAGTTCAGACACCTGAATTCCTATGGATAGGTTGCAGCGACAGCCGTGTTCCCGCAAATCAGATAACAGGTACACTGCCCGGCGAAGTGTTTGTGCACAGGAACATCGCGAACCTTGTTGTGGAAAATGACGTGAACTTTTTAAGTGTGTTGCATTACGCGGTGAATTACCTGAAAGTGAATAACATCATAGTCTGCGGTCATTACCGCTGTGGTGGAGTAAAGGCTGCACTGAGCAACG
>JGI24806J26614_1000780_pt1 | contig 10660 bp, 9 predicted proteins | sample Kansoi200umMDA_FD_26614 | JGI IMG/M metagenome (IMG submission 26614) | reverse complement strand
TTTCTTCTGTAACTCCGATGCGTTCCTCGATCCTGTTGTAAACCTTTATGGCATCATTCAAACAAACAGTAAGATAAAAAACGCTGAGCTTAGCAACGCAATGATTGGAAATTATTCAGAATTTACAGGAAAATCGAACGATTTAAGCATTAGTGATTACAGCACCATAAGATAATTGAACCGGNTTTTTACATACTATTTTTCATCTCTTGTTTGTTTTTCATTGCTTGTTTTTTCGGGCTGTAAAACAAAACAAGGCGCCACTACTGCATCCCCCCAATCCGGTTCCTCTGCAACGGGGACTTCTTCATCCAAACTGGAAGGAAGGCAACGGATCGAATTTGAAAGAATGTTCTTTGATGCGAATAAGGAAAAAATGCTTGGAAATTATGATCTCGCAGAGGTGAATTTCCTGCAGGCCTTAAAACTTGATCCGAATAGTGGAGCCGCAATGTATGAACTGGCGGGAATCTATGGTTTTCAAAACAACAAGAACCAGGCTTTATATTACTCAAAAAAGGCGGCAGCACAGGATCCGAAAAATGTGTGGTATCAATTGTTATATGCACAATGTCTGCGTGAAAATAAACAGCTTAATGAGGTTGTGGATGTTTTTGAAAAACTAGTAAAAAACAATCCGGAACGCATTGATTTTTATTATGAGCTGGCCAATTCTTATTTGTATATAAACAAGCTTAATGATGCCATAAAGGTTTACAACAGGATCGAGGAACGCATCGGAGTTACAGAAGAAACATCCATGCAAAAGCTTAAGATCTATAAAACATTGAACAACTTTGATAAGTCGGTTGAGGAAGCACAAAAGCTGATTCGCGCATTTCCCAAGGAGGCAAAATATTATGGAATGCTTGGAGAAATATACCAGGACAAAGGAATGAGCGAAAAGGCCCTGGACGCTTATAATGATCTGCTAAAAATTGATCCTCAAAACGCTTATGTACATTTATCGCTTGCTGATTATTACCGCTCGCAAAAGCAAAACGAGAAAGCCTTTGAAGAAATTAAGATCGCTTTCAGAAGCAAAGAACTTGATATCGACACAAAAGTTAAAATTCTTCTTTCCTATTATTCTATCACCGAAAACTATCCGGAGCTAAAGCCTGATGCCGATGAATTGTGTAAAATAATTGTTGATGTTCATTCGAACGATGCGAAAGCTTTTTCTATCTATGGAGACTTTCTTTACCGCGACAAAAAACTGGAAGAGGCAAGAACACAATACCGGAAAGCAATAGAACTCGACAAAGAAAAATATGCAATCTGGAACCAGCTACTTGCCATTGATTCAGAATTAAATGATGTTGCTTCCCTCGAAAAAGAAAGCAAGGAAGCAATCGACTTATTCCCCAACCAGCCACTTCCCTATTACTACAATGCGGCTGCAAATGTCCAGCTTAAAAAATACGAGGCTGCCGCCAGCGCCCTCAAAGAAGGAAAAGAATTTGTTTATGACAATCCGCCATTGTTAACGCAATTTTATTCGACCATAGGCGATGTTCAAAATCAGTTAAAGAATCACGCTGCCTCTGATTCCGCTTATGACATGGCACTCCAGCTAGATCCAAATAATGTTTATGTGATGAATAATTACGCTTATTATTTATCTCTCAGAAATGAGCGTTTGGAAAAAGCAGAGGCGCTGTCTAAAAAAAGCAACGAGTTTGTGCCTAACAATAGTTCATACCAGGACACTTATGGATGGATCCTTTATCAAATGCACAAATATGAGGATGCAAAGATCTGGATCGGAAGAGCAATAGACAATGGCGGAACAAAAAACGGAACTCTTCTTGAACATTATGGAGATGTGCTTTACAAACTTGGAGAAAAAGAAGAGGCGCTGCAATATTGGATGGAGGCTAAAAAGGCGGGTGGCACCACAAATCTGATCGATAAAAAAATTGTTGACAAAAAAACTATATGAATAAAATTCTGATGTCTTTTAATTTCAGAGCATCTCTTATTCGGAGGGTTTTATTTGTATGCCTCATTTTGTCGACTTCCTTCTCTTCATGTAAATTGCGAAAGAAAATAACTTTGAATAACGGAAAGTGTATCCTGGATTTCAAGAATTCACGCACCCTTACAACTAATCTCAAAACAAACGAATTAAAATTTGAATGGCTTAAAGCGAAGTTAAGTGCAGAAGCTTTTGTAGACAGCACAAACAATTCCTTTTCAGTTGCACTTCGGATCAAAAGAGACAGCATCATCTGGATGTCATTGACCAAACTTGGTATAGAAGGAGCAAGGGTCTTGATCACTAAAGATTCTGTCAAATTTGTAAACACGGTTGAAAAACGTTTTTTTAAAGGGGACTTCACTTATATCAGCAAACTTTTAAATACGGAGCTGGATTTTGAAATGCTGCAATCTCTCCTGGTTGGAAACAGTGTTACTTTTTACGACGAAGATGAAAAGATAAAACCCGGAATGGATAATTGTCAATATACTCTTGGAACAGTTAGAAAATTTAAGATCCGGAAAGCAGAAAGAGGAAAAGAACTAAAAGAGCCCGCGCAAAGCATTTACCTTATCCCGGAAAATTTTAAAATATCACGGGTGCTCTTTTATGAGTTTAATCCCGACAGAAGCTTTGATGCCCATTATGATGAATTTGCGAAAGTTGATTCCACGCAACTTTTCCCATTCAAAATGAATTATATAATTAAAGCACAGAAGAACGTTAATATCGACTTAATCTTCAACAAGGTGGTTTTAAATGAAGAGCAATCTTTTCCGTTTAAAATACCTGAAAATTATGAACAGATCATTTACAAAGGAAAACAGTAAGCTTCTTTTTTTAGTCATTTTATGGTGCTCTTTCTTTCTGAGCATCCCGGCTTCTTTTGCCCAAAAGCAAACAAAAAAAGATCTGGAAAATAAAAAGAAACAGATCCAGAAAGAGATAGATTACACCAACCAGCTTCTTGCAGAAACAAAGAAAAATAAAAAAAGATCCTTGACAGAGCTTGTTGCCCTGAACAAAAAAATTTCCCAACGCGAGGAGCTTATTGCAAATATCAATAGCCAGATCTATCTCCTTGATCAGCAAATAAAAGAGAACAATGAGTCTATCAAAGGCCTTCAAAACGACCTGACCAAGCTGAAAGCAGAATATGCTAAAATGATATATTATGCATATAAGAATCAGGATGCATACAACCGCCTGGTTTTTATTTTTGCTTCCAAAGATTTTGAACAGGCCTACATGCGTTTAAAATATTTGCAACAATACAGCGAGTATAGGCACAAACAAGCGGAGAAGATCGCAAGCACAAAAAAATCACTCAACGAAAAAGTTCAGGAACTCGAGACAAAAAAATCCGATAAGCGTGTTTTGCTAACCGGCGAAGAAACTGAAAAGCTAAATCTTACATCTGAAAAAGGTGAGAAAGAACAGGTATTCTCTCAGCTGCAGCAGCAGGAAAGTAAACTGAAAAAAGATCTTGAAAAGAAAAAGAAGGATGCGGAAAACCTTCAGCAAGCTATTCAACGCGCAATACAGAAAGAGTTAGAGAAGGCGCAGAAAGCTGCTGCGACAGAGAATAAGCCGAAGCCGCAAAAGCTTGTGCTTACGCCTGAATCGCAACAGCTTTCAAATTCCTTCGCAAGCAATAAAGGAAAATTACCTTGGCCGGTTGCAAAAGGAATTATAAGTGAACATTTTGGGGTTCATCCTCATCCATTGATGCCAAACATTGATATCAATAATAACGGGGTTGACATCGCTACAAATACCGGATCTATTGCACGGGTGGTCTTTGACGGCGAGGTAACGGCTGTAGGAAATATGCCCGGAGCGGGCCAGTTTATCCTCGTAAGACATGGTGAGTTCCTTACGATCTATGCTAACCTCAAAGATGTATATGTTAAAACAGGAGATAAAATAAGCACGAAGCAAAACATTGGATCCATTCTTTATGATGAGGAAGAAAATAAAACCGTCCTGCAATTCCAGGTCTGGAAAGGTCAAAACAAATTAGATCCTGAAGGCTGGATTTACAGAACGAATTAGGTTTTCTCGGAGCAAGACATTTTGTTTCTGCCCGGCATTCTCCCGCTTTACATTTCAATCTTCCGCCTTTCTGTTGGAAGGATTTTCATTGCAATCGGGGCTATTGATTTTAGTTTTGATTTCATTAGGAAATTAATGCTGCCCGCCTGATTTCCATCATTCCTGTTAAAACCTGTCTCTCTTAAGCACCTTTATCAATTATTTCTTATCTTTGCGCCGTATTTACAAAATCACAACAAAATGTTAAACAGTGTTTTAATTGGTTTTATGGGCTTGGGTGGCTCTGAAATGATAATTATCTTAGTGATCGTATTATTACTTTTTGGTGGTAAAAAGATCCCTGAATTAATGAAAGGCCTTGGAAAAGGTGTTAAAGAATTTAAAGATGCTTCTAAGGGCGAAGGCGAAAACGCAACACCTGAAAAGAAAGACTAAATTTTTTTATTCTCATTTCAACTCCTCCCGAACAAGGAGGTTTTTGTTTTTATATTAAACACTTTTTTGTGAATTCATACGCTTCAATAAACCAGGTACAATCGGATCTTTACAAGAACAACACAAGTTGTGTTGAGCTGACAAAAGCATATCTGAAGCGCATTTCAGAGAATTCACATCTCAATATTTTTCTTGAAGTTTTTGAAGCAAGTGCTCTCGAAAAGGCAAAACTTGTTGATGAAAAAATAAAAAGTAAAACAGCTGGAAAGCTTGCAGGACTTGTAATTGCGCTGAAAGATAACATTTGTTACAAAGGACATAAAGTATCTGCTTCCTCTAGGATCCTTGGAGATTTTCAATCACTTTACAGTGCCACCGTTGTTGATCGTCTCCTTTCCGAAGACGCAATTATCATTGGACGAACCAATTGTGATGAGTTCGCAATGGGAAGTTCAAACGAAAATTCCGCTTTTGGAAATGTAAAGAATCCTCATAACACAAAGTGCGTTCCTGGCGGATCGTCGGGCGGTTCTGCTGCTGCCGTTGCTGCAGATCTTTGCCTTGCTGCATTGGGAACCGACACCGGTGGCTCTATCAGGCAGCCCGCTTCTTTTTGTGGTGTTGTTGGATACAAGCCAACTTACGGACGCGTTTCACGTTACGGGGCCATTGCTTACGCTTCTTCTTTTGATCAGATCGGGCCGCTTACAAAAAATGTTGATGATGCCGCATTGATCATGGAAGTGATCTCCGGAAAAGATGAATTCGACAGCACCGTTTCTTCAAAGCCTGTTCCCTCCTATTCTTCCGAAACAACTGCACCTGAAAGAAAATTCAGGATAGCATATTTAAAAGATTGTTTTGAAAATCCGGGATTGAATCCTGAAATAAAAAAAAGGATCGGCGACATCATGTCGAAATTAAGATCTGATGGCCACACTGTTGATGCCGTTGATTTTCCTTATCTGGATTACCTGGTGCCAACCTATTATGTTTTAACAACAGCAGAAGCGTCATCAAACCTGGCGCGTTTTGACGGGATCAATTACGGATACAGAAGTCCGAACGCTTTTGATGTAGAATCAACATATAAAAAATCCCGCTCCGAAGGTTTTGGAACAGAAGTTAAGCGCAGGATAATGCTTGGGACATTTGTTTTAAGCGCAGGTTATTACGATGCTTATTATTCGAAGGGTCAGAGAGTGAGAAAATTATTACAAAACAAAGTGAATGAGATCCTTGATAAATATGATTTCATTCTTTCTCCTACAACTCCCGGAACAGCTTTTGAATTTGGACAAAAAGGCGCAGATCCCATTGCAATGTATCTTGAGGACATATTTACTGTTTTGGCAAACATCACAGGACATCCTGCGATTTCAATTCCTGCAGGCATCCACTCTAACGGCTTGCCCTTTGGAATTCAATTTACCGGAAAATCTTTTGCCGATGGCGAATTAATGTCTTTTTCAAAAACTGTTCTGGAAAAAAATTGATTTTTTTCTCTTTGCCTTTACTGATATTTTTCTCCAAACATTTTTTCGTTGATAAATACGCTTTACTCGTCTAATCTTTCTTGATATTTTCACGTATCATTGTTACGTTTGTAATTGATAGGAATATTAAATATGATGAAACGGGCAGGTAATTTTATTTTAGTTTTTATTTTTCTTGCCATGGGGATTGATCTCTTTGGTCAGGCGCCTCCCGCCTATGCTCCCGACCTTATGCAGGACGATCCGATCGCAGCGGTATTAGACAGTCTTGATAAATTAAATCTCTTCGAAAAAGGTTATGCGCGGATTAATTATCCGAAAAATCCAAAATATCAATTTTCAAAAGATTCCGTTCCTCGTTATGATGACGCGATATACGAAGCCCGTTTAATAAAAATTGATGCTGCATCTCCATTTGATCTGCAGTATAACAGTGTTGTTAGGGGCTATATCGAAATGTACACCATTCGGAAACGCGAGCTGGTATCACGAATGATGGCGCTCTCACAATTTTACTTCCCAATGTTCGAGGAGCTTCTTGATAAATACGATCTGCCTCTTGAACTGAAATATCTTGCAATTTGTGAATCCGCTCTAAATCCAATGGCAAAGAGCCGTGCCGGAGCAATGGGTCTTTGGCAGTTCATGTATCCTACAGGAAAAATTTATGGCCTCAAGGTTTCTTCTTATGTGGATGAACGCTGCGATCCATATAAATCAACAGTTGCGGCCTGCGAATATTTTAAATACCTCTATGGGCTTTTTGGTGATTGGCAAATGGTTCTTGCTGCATATAATGGCGGTCCGGGCACCGTTAACAAAGCGATCAGGCGGAGTGGCGGAAAAAGAACCTATTGGGAGATACGTCCATTCCTTCCAAGGGAAACACAGGGATATGTTCCTGCATTCATCGCAGTTAACTATGTAATGAGCTATACATCTGAACACAACATGTATTCTGCGATCCCTAAAAAAACATTTTTGTCGGTTGATACGGTGGCAATCAAAAAACAGATCACATTTGAACAGATCTCTACGATACTGGATATCCCAATGGATGAATTAAAATATCTTAATCCTACTTATAAAAAAAATGTGATCCCCGTTCTGCCGGACGAACAAAGCATTTTAATGCTTCCTGAAAATAAAATGGGTGCTTTTGTTACTAACGAAGAAGCCATTTATAATTTCAATAAAAAGGACACACTTCAAAGCAATGATCTTCTTGCTTCCCAGGAAGTAATGAAAATTCACACCGTTAGATCCGGGGAGCACCTAAGCACTATTGCCAAAAAATATGGCTGCACGGTTGCGGACCTGAAACAATGGAATGGAATAAGAAGCAGCACGGTTAAGCCGGGAAAAAAATTAACTGTTTATGTTTATCAAAAAAAACCGGTTCCAAAAAAACCATCAGAACCGACCGTTGTTTCTGCGCCAGCAACCGAAAAGAAACAGGAAGGAAACGCTACTGTTAAGTATAAATATTATACAATAAAGGCCGGAGACTCCCTTTACAAGATCGCTCAAAACAATAAAACATCAGTAGACGAGCTTAAGCGCCTTAACGGCTTTGGAGATAAATACAGCCTTGTTCCCGGGAAAAAAATTAAGGTCGGGACGCTGTAACATTTGATTTCAGATGATAATCCATTAATTTGATGTATCTTTGTGCCTCACTCCGGAATGGTTTTCTTTCATAAAATTTTTCTGATAAACTTTAATCAATGCAATTTCAATCATTAAACATTATTGAGCCAATCCTCAAGGCTTTAAAAGAAGAGGGCTATACTAATCCAACACCTATTCAATCACAGGCTATTCCAATTGTCCTGGAAGGCACCGACCTGCTGGGCTGCGCGCAAACAGGAACAGGAAAAACGGCTGCTTTCGCAATACCAATCTTGCAATTGCTCAGCAAGAACAAGACTTACGATAAAAAAAGAAAGATCCGTAGTTTAATTGTGACACCTACAAGAGAATTGGCGATCCAGATCGGTGAAAGCCTCAATAATTATGGAAGACATACTGGTTTGAAAACCACTGTTATTTTTGGTGGCGTTAATCAGTTTTCACAAACATCTGCCTTGCAAAACGGGGTCGACGTTCTTGTGGCAACACCGGGCAGGCTGCTTGACCTAATGAACCAGCGATTTATTTCCCTGAAGGACATCGAGATTTTCGTGCTTGATGAGGCGGATCGTATGCTGGACATGGGCTTTATTCATGACGTTAAAAAATTATTGCTTGCCCTTCCAAAAAAGCGTCAATCTCTTTTCTTTTCAGCAACGATGCCACCTGAGATCGTTAAGCTTGCAAACACGATCCTTGTAAACCCTTCCAAGGTTGAGGTTACTCCTGTTTCTTCAACAGCGGATACGATAAATCAATTTATTTATTTCGTTGATAAGGGAAATAAAAATGATCTGCTCGTTGATATTTTGAAAGATAAAAAAATTAAAACTGCGCTTGTCTTTACAAGAACAAAACATGGTGCCGATAAAGTGGCAAAAGTTCTGGCAAAAAATAATATCAAGGCAGAGGCGATCCATGGCAATAAGAGCCAGAATGCAAGACAGCGCGCATTAACAAACTTTAAAGCTCAAACAACAAGAGTTCTGGTTGCAACAGATATTGCTGCAAGGGGAATTGATGTTGATGAGCTTGAATTTGTAATTAATTACGAAGTTTCAAATGTTGCGGAAACCTATGTTCACAGGATAGGCAGAACCGGTCGTGCCGGAGCCAATGGAACAGCATTTTCTTTTTGCGATGCAGAAGAAAAGGCTTACTTAAAAGACATTGAGAAATTGATCGGCAAGAAAATTCCGGTTATCGATGGTCATTCGTTTCCTTTAACGGATCATAACCCGGTTAAGGCGCCCAAACAGCAACAAGGACCCCGCTCTAGAAATTCCGGACCAAAGCCTGTTTCAGGTGGCAATCCGGGAAACGGAAAACGGAAGAAATGGTTTGGAAAACCCAGAAGTGCTAACCGATAATTTTTTATATTTTTGGGCATTATTTGAATCTTATGAAAACAAAATTTTTTATTCTTTTGTTCCTGTTTTTGGGGCTAAACACTTTTGCTCAAAAAAAGGACAAGAACACCGATAATTATAGCTTTGTTAAGCTTATCATTTCAAATTCCGAGAACAAGATCTTATTGCTAAAGTGGGACAACCAATGGGAGGTTCCGGGGGCTCGCTACAGCGCGCCTTACACCCTTTCTAAATTTATTGATACACTGGTTCATGAGGACGGGATCACTGTTAAAAATGTTCAGCTGAACGGCGTCTTTTCAATTCAGTATGAAAATCAGAAAAAGCTTGGAACAATGATGTATTATACTGCGGCCTACAATTCCGGCTCCTTAAGAGTTCCTGCCGGTTGCGGCGATATAAAATGGTTTTCTCCCGAAGAGGCAATAAAACTGATAAGCGGTTCTGATATGAAACTTTTTGTTCAGCAGATCACAGAACATCCGGAAAATGTCTGGGGCGCTACGATCACCAAACGAAAAGAAAACGGGCTAACCATTTCAGAACTCAGGGAACCCTTTTTCAAGCTTCATTGATCCTTCTTTTTAACGGCAATTAAATTTTTTGTAAAGCCTGCTCAAGGTCGGCTATCAATAGATTTGCATCCTCCAATCCGATGTACAATCTTACCATATTCCATGGTAAAGGATTTTCAAAGCTCTTGCTTGCCGCTAATGCGCACAATGGGAATATTAAAGATTCATGTCCGCCCCAGGAGGTCGCCATGATGAACCTTTTAAGGCTGTCGCAGAATCTTTCGACAGAAGCTTCGTCGGAAGCATTGATAACAACGGACAACAACCCTCCGCCCTGTTTCATTTGTTTGGTTGCCAGATCAAGTTGTGCGTTTTTTGAAGAGAATGGATAATTGACTTGTTTTATTTTAGGGTGTTTTTCTAAGAAACCTGCAACTTTTTTGGCGCTTGCTGCACTTTGATTCACCCTTAGTTCAATTGTTCTTAAACCGCGTAAAACCAAGCTAGCTTCGTGTGCGGAAATACAGCTTCCAATGGTCATATATTCTTCAGCCATCATTTTTATGATGCGTTCATGGCTACCGCAAACAACCCCACATACAACATCACCGTGTCCGTTAATGTATTTGCTTCCGGAATGAACAACCATGTCGATGCCCATTTCTATTGGATTCTGATTAATTGGTGAGCAATAGCTGTTATCAACGATCGTTGTTATCTTTTTGTTTTTCGCGATCTTGGCCACAGCTTCAAGATCCTGCATTTCAAATGTTAATGAATTAGGACTTTCGAGATAAATCAATTTGGTATTCGGCTGTATCGCTTTTTCGAAATTTCCCACTTCTCTTCCATCGACAAAAGTATGTGCAACACCATATTTTTCAAGGTATTTGCTGATTAAAACATTTGTCCAGCTATAAGGCTTCTGAACACAAATGATGTGATCCCCGCTTTTCACAACACTCATGACCGCTGCAGCAACCGCTGCGCTTCCACTTGAAAAAACCAATGCGTCCTCAGCCTTTTCCAATGCTGCAATCTTTTTACGGAGTATCGCAACTGTTGGGTTATAGCCTCTTGTATAAAAAGGGGTTTCAAGCTCGTGCCTGAGTTTTTCACGCATCTCACTTACTGTTTTGAAGCAAAAATTGGTCGTTTGAAAAATTGGCGGGG
>JGI24806J26614_1000779_pt1 | contig 10662 bp, 5 predicted proteins | sample Kansoi200umMDA_FD_26614 | JGI IMG/M metagenome (IMG submission 26614) | reverse complement strand
CTGGAATGTAAAAGTAAAATTTATGATCAATGGTTTTCCAATGGGCAAGCGGATAAATACACGAAAGGCTGCATCGATAAAAGTTGAAGTAACAGATCCTGATGCCGGTGACGATGTGAAATCTATCAAAATCTTTTTTGGTTCGCCGGGCAGTAGAATTTTAAGTACAGTTCTGCCCGGTGGCTCGAAGACTAATGCCAATCAACTGGATGTTTCGCATGATGCGAAGAAAGGAGAAACGTTTTATTATTATGCGGAAATAATTCAAAGGGATGGTGATAAAATATTTACTTCTCCTATTTGGGTGAGAAAGCTTTGAATCAAGTTAATTGATGAAATTGATTTCTAAATTGTATTGAATTTATACTTTAAGTCACGCTGATTAGTAGCATAAATAAAAGAAAGTTATGCTACCATTTTCTACTCCATTCAACTGTATCGCACTTTCGCTCTCTGGTGGTGGTTTCAGGGCTGCTTCGTTCAGTCTTGGCATCATGTCTTATCTCGATCGCCTCGACTTATTAAAGAATGTTGAGTTTATCTCTTCAGCTTCCGGCGGCAGTTTTGCTGCTACATTATATGGTGTGTACTATAGTAAGGGAAGACCGTTTAATGAGTGTTATACTTTTCTGCTGGATGAAATGAAGGAAGAAGGGTTGCTCAACAATGTGTTGGAAAAACTAAATGATGATGCGGAGTGGGATTCTCCGGGCATTGGGAAAAGAAGGAATTTAATTAACGCATTCGCTAAGGTCTATGACGAAGAAATTTTTGCCGGCGAGACCTTTGATATTTTCTGGAACCAGAAACAAGAGAAAAACATTTCGGTATGTTTTAATACCACTGATTTTTTTCGTGGATTAAGTTTCCGTTTTCAGACTGATGGAGATAATAAATCATTTGAATATGTTGGTAACCGCTATATTCATTTTGATAAAGATAATCCTGTTTATAAAAAGATAAAGCTGGCTGATATCCTTGCTGCATCCTCCTGTTTCCCTGCAGGCTTTGAACCGATCATCTTCCCTGATGATTTTATTTATCGTAATCTCTCAGCCGGAGATTTAAAGGACTCCATGATCTTGGAAGGTTATGATGGAACTAAAGAAGTTTTAAGAAAACAACTAGGTTTCATGGATGGCGGTATCACAGATAATCAGGGATTATACAGTGCTATGACCGCTGATGAACGCAAAAGAAATCATGACGAAGCTTTTGATCTGATCATTGTGGGCGATGTGACCAGTTATTTTATGGACCCTTATAATCCTGTTGAAGAAAAAAAAGAAGAGGGGTTGCGTGCACAAACTATCAATGGTATACTCAACAAGATCTCGGCTGCATTTAAGAAAATAAAAATTGGTTTGATTGCTTCGATTGCAGCTTTGCTGACTTCAATTATTGGTCTTCTGTTTAATCTTCGATTTGGAAATTCAATTGTGACAGCTACCTGTCTTGTATTGCTTGGCATCTCTTTAACCTCTTTAGTTTTTTTGGGGTATATCAACAATTTAAAAAACAAGCAAAAATTTTTAAATAAAATATTTAAAGGGGATGTCACCCCGGAGATAAGAACCATTTTAGAGCATTTGAATATCGGCAATAATTTTTCCGATGATATCATTGATAAGCTGACGAAATATCTGGGAAATACCAAATTGAATGTGCTTGAACAAATGATCAAGGCCCGTGCAGCTTCCGTACTTACAATGACCATGGATGTAAATCTGAAACATACACGTCGGCTGATCTATCAATTATTTTTTGATAATGAAAAATGGAACGACAGAAGATTATATAACGTGCTTTTCGAGTTAAGTTCGTTTAACAATAAGAATCGTACGTATCGCGTCAATAAAAAATTGCCATGGGCCAGGGATGACGACAAACAATTGTTGACCGATATTACATTTGGCATGCAGGAAATCGCTGAAGATGCAAGAACAATGGGTACTACACTTTGGTTTGCCAAAGAAGATGTAAAAAATGAAAAATTGAAGAAGGTTGTAGCCTGTGGTCAGTTCACGACCTGTATGAACCTGATCGAATATGTACTTTCGATTGAAAGAAAAGTTGAAAGCAAGGAATTGAACTTAGTGGAAAACGAGCTGGATAAAATAAAGCTTATCAAAGAACAGTTGCTGAAAGATTGGTCTCAATTTAAACTTGATCCTTATTTTTTATATAATTCATTATCATGATCCATCTTGAACGGGAGTTAAAGAAATCGCTGGAATCATTTGTAAGTGGAATTCTTTAAATGCATCATAGAGGAGACAACCGGTGTACATTCTTAGCCCGTGGCCTGCTTTGATTATTTTTTATTATTGGAATTTCATTAGCGTAAGACCCTTGGCAGCCTGAAAATAATTTAATGCTGTTGGTCAGGCGACCAACAGCAACATGGAATAGTCTTGCAGGACTGCTTTTTTCTTTTTCCTCCCGATGAATCGGGACAGGCTTTGATGGAAAAAGAAACAAAAAGATCAAGGCAAATTCGCCGCGGCGGACCGCTGCTTTTACCGGGCCAACGCACGTGGAGAGTCATTTGATTTGATTGTTTACTTTTTTATTGAAGTGATAGTTGAAGAGTTTGCTTCGTGATTGTTTGAAGACACCGGAGGCGCTGTCCCGACGGCTTTCATTCTTTTAAATGAAAATGTTTTTTGCATGGCCGTCGGGAAGGCGCTTGACCTTCAGAACTTCGTTCGCAAGTTTCGAAAAGCTTCGCTTATTCTCGGTTGTGCTCACGATGACAGGCGACGCAATCGTAGGCATAAGGTGCTTGATCTTCCGTTTCGTTCGTTGTTTCTCGTTGGCTGTTTAGATTGAGAATGTAAAATTGCCATCTCCATTAAGCAAGAGAAGTTTGTCAGTAACGCCGCCGCTTTGCAGAGCGGTATTTCCAAGCTCCACTGCTTTTTTAAGTGATGTCTGCGGTATGGATATTGCATTTGGCCGTACTGCAAAACCTTTGGAAGAATCGACCACCGAATAACCGAGGATGTTATCAAGAATCGACTCAATAGCAAAAGACATACTGACAATCGGCGTAACGAGATTCTTACCGGAGTCAATACCGATTACGTGTTTAGTTTTCGAGCCTATCTTTCCAATGCAACGTGATGTTGAACAAGCTGCAAGCAATAATGCACTTGCTTTGAAGTTACTGCTATTGATCATTTTCGTGAGCTCATTAGCACTGATGAGCCACTTCTTGTAGTCTTTTGTTTTTTTGTTCACATGGCCAGGGTTGAGGTCAATTCTTACCGGATTTTTTTTTGTGTCAGTATAAATGAAAGTGTGGCCGAGGTAGATAACAAAAGCACCTTCGGTAGAAAGAGAAGTTGCCAAATCATTTTTAATAGTCTGACTATCTTTTGCGACGGGTATCACATCAAGAGAAATATTTAGTGCTGCCCACCGTGTGTATTGAAAAGTTGGAACACCCGGCGTGGGTGGCGTTGAAGGTTTGGAAGCTCCCTGAATTTCGGGACCTTCAATAAAAAATTTAATGAAGTCATCATTACCGAAGCGGCCACTGATATCATGTTCACCTGTACAAAGGTGAAACCTAACAGACTTAAGCGGTTTGCCTGGAGATGCTTGTTGGGTATTTGTTGTTTGATTTTTTCCATACAGGGGTGCGGGGTTTTGGCTATTCGAATATCCGCCACCAGGATTTGTTGAGCTTCCGTAACCAGCAGTATCTCCCATATATAAATGTTAGCTGAGTGGGTAAACAGGTAACTTATCGGTTGGATTCCTGAGATAGACCAATTTTGTTGGAATCACGATCTCCCATGGTGCCCCGACAAACTTAGCTCCGACGGCATGTTTTAAATTTTGCGCAGTGGCATTTTCAAATGATCTTTCAATCGTGATGTTCCAGCTTGTTTTATCCCCCGGTGTAGCTTGTTCAACTTTTACGATGCGATAAGTTTTAAAATCCAAAAGCAACTCACGGTCTATGTCGTTATCAAGATTGAGTGTGTTGGGCTGATCATTAATCAGATCCCAATAAAAAGTGCTGCCTGTTAATTTTAACTGATCGCTTCCTTGTGTAGCTTCAACAAGGCCTGGTCTGTCATCATAGTCGCATTGCTTCGCTTCCTTTAGTTCCTGAATCATGGATACATATTCATCATCACCAGGAATTGGAGGAGTTCCGGAGGCATTCCAAACCTGACCTGTTTTTAAGAACCAGTTAAATACTTCTTCCATTCCGGGTCTTACCGGAACCTGTACACGAGCTGCACCAGACATAAGAAATTTATCAAACAAAGGATCGCCGGAATCTTCATCGATCAATTCGGGCCATTTGCATTTACGTGCCCACATGCTATGATAAAATAAGTATGTGATATAGTTCCATTCAAAGACTTGTTCAAAGAATTGGATAACAGGCGCATCTTTTTCCAATTTTGCGAAATCAATTTCTGGATAACCGCACGGTGAAACTTTATCCATCATTGAACCGATCCCATTAAAATAATTGCACATTAAAATGGCGATGATATGACGCTTAAACTCGTTTCTTTCAATCTCCCTGTTGAGGAATGTATTTCTTCCTTTTATCTGAATCAATTCATCATTCTTGCTATTGCTTGCTTCATAAGCTTCCAATTTCCTGTTGTAGTCGGCCATTACCAGGTTGTAGATTTTCGCCTGCCATTTTGCAAGGGCTTCGGGTTTTAATTCGCAGGTAACACTTATTGTCCCAGTAAGAGAGAGACCTAATGTACTAAACCCTGCGACGGCTGCTGTGATGATTCCTTCTTCACCGTTCATATTGGCAGACCCTGCGGGTCCCCACCAATTAAAGCTTGGTTGATTCCCATCTTTCTTTTCGTTGAGGTATTTTTTGAAAATGCATAGTGAACCCACGTTCACTGTTACTGCAACTTCATCATGTGGATCTGTATTTTTCGGATGGCCCGTAGAACAGTCTATTTCATAATCTATTTTTTTTGCTTTGTATCCCTCTGGTATTTCAGGCGATTTAAATTCATGAGAAGAGAAACCCATGGTCTTACCGGGGTCCTGCTCACTAAAATTCTGGCTAAAAGCAAATTGTATGTTCGCAAGATCATCCGGCGGCTGAATATCTTCTGTTGTTGAGATAGCATGATCACGGAGTAAACCGCCGTAGTTGGCTTTTGTTATGCCTTCAGGAGTGATCTCTGGTCGTTGCGGCGCCGCTTTTTGTTTATCACTATTGAGTTTTAACTCGTATAGCTTTTTAAAGATGGCTGCGGGTTCGGGTAAGATCAAATCGAACATAAGATGTTTGCCGTAATTGAAAACCTGGGCATGAGTTACTTTGTTTACCCAATAATAGATACCAGCTCTATGTTGAGCACCAGTTTTGGTATTATCGATCGAATGCTTATTTCTTTCTTCGAGCTCATTGATGATCTTGCTCACCTGAAGCTTTCTCACTTTTTCCTGGATCTTAGAAACAGATCTATCAACGATATCTTTTGCATATGAGCGGGCAAGACTTTCGGATTGAGATTTGGAAAAGTTAGCGGTAACATTTGCGTGTGGAGTTATCGTTACAGCTTCGCCGTATTTGATCGTTGCGGTTACGCCAGCGTCAAGGCCGAGCTTAGACTCCACCATATTCCTGACTTCCGACTGAAGAGAAAATTTTTCGCTAACCTGATGATCTCTTTCCTCACTTGCGATCGTTTCATTTTCTGTCTCCACAGTTTCTTCTGTTCTATATAGATTTCTATGGCGGCGAATCTTTTGTTCACCTGCAAGAATGTTTTCGATATGTGCTATATCGCTTTCCTCAAAGCGGGCAAGCTGCTCCTTAATAATGAAAAGGTCTGCTATATATGGTTTGATGCAAATACAATGAAAGCTGGGTTTCTGACATGCATCATTGCACTTACATTTACAGGGACTGCTGTCATTTATATTTAAAAAACTTCGATTATCAGGAAATTCAATCTTGTCTCTGTTTGAGCATTTCTCCATGCATCTTGAGCGGAGTAATAATGCGGGAAGCAAAACAGGTGAATTGAGTATCGCATTTATCAAGGATGCGGTGACGCCATCTTTTAATTCCCATCTTCCATTGTTATTTACCAGGCATATTTTCAAGAGGTAACAGATCCTGATCAGCAGCTGATAATCGAGACAAAAATTTATGCTGACATTTTTATTGTTGATCGCGAGGACAAGATTGTCTGCGTAAGTGATCCATTCTTTTTTTAGGTCTACCTGAAGGCCGGAATCAAGCGTTTGAATGAATGCTTTAAAGTCGTCGAATTTTACAGGCCGGGATTTAAAATTAAACCATTTATATAATGATTTGATCAATGGATTCAGTTTATCCGAATCCTCAATAATATTTTTATTATGGCCTTCTTTTGTAAACTTTGCAATCACCCCATCATAGTTTTCCTGGTTGTCGACTGCTCTAATAAGATCAAGCGCTAACGGTGAGAAAGCGGGATCCGGATAGAGCGGCAGTCCCACTAGTTGTTTTTGCTCTTCTGAAAGCTTTTGCGTTTGTCTTAGTTGCTGGTAGCGAAAAATTTCTTCCATAAGTGAGTTTTTCCGAATAAAAAATTGATTAATTGGAGAGCATACTTTCGTTCTCGTAGTATAGCGGATTGGATACGAAACAAAGGTGGAGAATGAAAAGTTAGGCCGTTTATTGTCACGATCCAATACCGAAAAGGGGGTATTTCTCAATTTGAAATGCCGAGTAATGTGTAGAAAATTCCTGAAGAATATTTTAAATAAAATTCAACAACCATTAGTCCAATTGAATAACTCGTGTATTATTATGTGACATAAGGACACATTTTATTTTACCTTAATGGTACGAAACTGATCCAATGAATGAAATGAATGAAAAGAGTGCTGACAGGGTTGCTTACCTGGTTGCGGGTTATATCCGACAAACGTTAAGTGAACAGGAACATGATGAACTGGATGAATGGATGACGGCCAGTGATGAGAATCAACGATTATTTGAAGAGCTGACTGATCCTATTACTATACAGAGAGGGTTGAGGGAATTTGATGTACCGAATGAAGATCTTGCATTGCATCGAATAAAAAGTAAGATCCGATTTACTGATAAAGAAGTTAAAAAGAAAAGGAGAAGTTGGATTTCGTATAGTGCAGCGGCATCAATCATTATAGCGGCTGGACTTATTATTTTTTTTATGGCGAATAAAAAAACAAAATCATCAACAGGGAATATCGTTAAGACGAACGTGATAAAGCCGGGGGGAAATTTTGCGACGCTTACACTGGCGGATGGAAAGACGATCGATCTTTCTGCATCCAAAAAAGGATTGATCGATTCGACGCAAGGGAATGAAGTATTAAAGACATCGGATGGTCAAATTAATTATATAGGGGCAGGAGTAACCATTGCCTATCATATCTTAACAACACCGGCAGGAGGTCAATATAGTGTGCTGCTCCCTGATAGTACAAGAGTATGGTTGAATTCTTCGTCGAGCTTAAAGTATCCGGTTTCATTTTCATCGAACGAACGAGTGGTGGAACTAACGGGTGAAGCTTATTTCGAAGTGAAACACCTAATTTCCGCCGTCCGTCATTCGGCGGACACCCCCTCCAGAGGAGGACAGGGAAGAGTTCCATTTATTGTGAAGGTTGGGCGTATGCAAGTGGAAGTGTTGGGCACTCATTTTAATATTAATGCGTATAGTGATGAACCGATGATCAGTACAACGTTGCTTGAAGGAAAGGTTGTCGTGAGTCAGGAGTCGGGAGTCGGGAGTCGGGAGTTAGTGCCCGGTGAGCAAGCGAGGTTAAAGGGAAATGGAGAGTGGAAAATTGAAAATGCGGTTGATGTTGATGAAGTAGTAGCGTGGAAGAATGGGTTATTCATATTCAAGGATAGCAAGATCGAAAATGTGATGCGGCAAATCGGACGTTGGTATAATGCAGAGATCGTATATGAAGGAAAAGTGGATCATCATTTTAATGCAACGATCGATAGAAAAGAATCAGTAGAAAAATTATTACATTTTTTGGAAGAAACGAATGAAGTGCATTTTAAGGTGGAGGGGAGGCGGATTGTGGTGAGGCCGTAGGTCCCTCGCTATGGCTCAGGATGACAAGGTGAATGATGTCCCTCGCTTTGCTTGGGATGACAAAGAAAGAAGAATGATTTTTTTTTGAACCTATGTAAGACCAACGGTAGACCAAAGAAACGTCCCGGATTGCGGCCGGGACGAAAGCCTGGGCTACCCGAATAAAAAAACTGTGAAGGAATCTTATTCTTTAACCCAAACTGATCAAAGGTATGCAAAATGTGCTTTTGTGTGCAGGCTCTGCAGTAGTAAAAGCTGTCCGGAACTTATTCAATAGGATAGCTTGCAATCAACAAAAATTAATTAAAGGCTTTGTTATTATGAAGCTGGTATTACTACTGACAGTCATTCTCTGTTTGCAAGCCGGTGCCGCAGGCTATGCACAAACGATCAACCTATCTCTTAAGAATGCAAAGCTTGAAAAAGTATTCAAGGAAATTGAAAAGCAAAGTGAATATCATTTCATTTATACGCGTGAACAATTGGAGAGTACCAGCAATGTAACCGTGGAGGTGAAGAATGCTTCCATCAGCACTGTGCTTGCTATATGTTTCAAAGAACAGCCCATTATATATTCTCTGCAGGAGACATATATCATCATAAAGAGAAAGGAAGAGAACAAGAAGCCAGGCTTACTGGCCGGATCAATTTTTAAATCCATCAGCGGAATAGTTGCAGATGAATCCGGTGAGGCAATTGCATCAGCGACTGTAGGCATTAAAGGAACAAACATCGCTACAGCCTGTAATAGTAATGGAGAATGGAGCCTGGATTATGAAGGTGAATACACAACACTCCTAATAAGCAGTATTGGATATAAGGCGAAAGAAGTATTCATGCAGGGCAAAAATTATTTCAACGTAGTATTAGAGAAATCAATAAGCAGTCTTGATGAAACAATAATTATTGCTTACGGAAAAACTACACAAAGGTTGAATACCGGAAGTGTGAGCAAAGTAACATCGGCAGAGATCAGTAAGCAACCGGTTTCAAATGTATTGGCTGCTTTAGAAGGAAGAGTACCGGGATTGGTGGTAACACAAACGAGCGGAGTACCCGGTTCTTCATTTAAAGTAGAGATACGGGGAAGAAGCTCACTGGACCTGGGCTTATCAAGAAACGATCCACTATTTATTATTGACGGCGTTCCTTTTGAGCCCGGCAATCTTCCGACCAACCAATTAGTAATGGCAGCTAATCAACCCGGGAATACAAGCGCCGGTGGACTTAGTGCCTTTAATAGTGTGAACCCGGATGATGTAGAAAGTGTAGAAGTGCTAAAAGATGCAGATGCAACATCTATTTATGGAAGCAGGGGCGCCAATGGTGTGATACTTATTACCACGAAAAAAGGAAGAGCCGGTAAAACAAAACTAAGTATCAATCTAAGCGCCGGGTGGAGCGAGGTAACAAGAACCATGGATATGCTTACTACGCAGCAATACGTTGCCATGCGCCGGGAAGCAATCAGCAATGACGGTTTTATTCCGAATGTGACTGCGCCTTTCGGAAACGGATATGCACCCGATCTCTTACTATGGGATACTACCCAGTATGTGAATTACAAAAAACTCATTCTTGGTAACACTGCTTTTTCTACCGATGCCAACGTCTCGCTTTCCGGTGGAAACAGTCAAACCCAGTTCCTGATCAGTAGCGGTTTTCACAGAGAGACGAATGTTTTTTCCAGTGATTTATCTGATAAGAAAGGATCCGTGCATTTTAATATTTATCATGCCACTACCGATAAAAAACTTAGTATAAATTTCTCAGGGTTCTATTCCAATGATAACAATCAACTGATACAAAAAGACCTGACGCAGTATATTAGTTTGCCACCAAATTTTTCTCCGATACTAATTTCTTGTGATGTCGAACTGATACTATAGAAGAAATAAAAAAACAGTGCGATTGTTCTTTTCATGGCGTCCTGATTTATTCGGTTAAAAAAATCATTTAGGAATTAACGGTAATGCACAATCTCTTTGATGTCTTTGGAAATATCAATAGCCAGGGTTCTGTTCCAGCTTTGGGTTTAGCTGTAATTGGACCAAAGGGATCGGGTATAGAGCATCTGTTGATTGCCAGTTGGGAGCTTTGGCTATTGTAAGTATCAAATCAGCAGTCTTCGTCCTTTTTAAATCGAACCAGCGATGACCCCATTCTGCGAACAGCTCTACCCTTCGCTCTTGCGCAATCGCAATCAGCAAAGATGATTTGTCATTGGCTGTAGTATTGACCAGCCCGGCCCTTGTGCGGATAATATTAATATCCTGGGCTGCGCCATTTGCTCCGGTTAATTTGTTTTGCTGAGTTCTTGCCTCTGCACGAATTAAAAATTGTTCTGCCAGCCTGAGCACCACATAATATTCTGTCGCTTGTGTCGCTGTTCTGGATTTATACTTGAAAGGATAATAATAGTTAACAGTTGATACAGTATTCAATCCGATCCAGTTCGTTCTTCGCAGATCACCGGCTTCAAATGAATTCATTAAAAAATTAGTAAACAGATAGCGGGGTCTTGCTGTACCTGAAGAAGGAATAAAGCTGGCGCCTTCAGAAGTATTGTTGT
>JGI24806J26614_1000778_pt1 | contig 10662 bp, 8 predicted proteins | sample Kansoi200umMDA_FD_26614 | JGI IMG/M metagenome (IMG submission 26614) | reverse complement strand
ACTAAAGATCCTTCTCCTTCTATTTGCTTCAGTGGCATTTAAAAATTCTTTTGCACAGCTAGATCCGGTTGTAATTGAATACATCAATAAATATAAAGACCGGCATAATCGGAATTAATTGCATCCGCAATTTTTTTTACCTGCTGTTGTATGTCCTGTTCTGAAAGAAAAGGACCAAACATTTTATCATGGACTTTTATTTGAGTCATTGAAGGTTTTGTATCTATCATTTTCCAGTAGCTAAGGCTGGCATACCCGGGCCTTTTGTACGTAAATATAAAACAGAACCTACAGCCGGTTGCATATTTGGTTGAAGAAAATTATACTCAAGCAAACTTTCGATACGTAATGCTTCAGTTTGTGCAATATCTGCCAGTGTTTCTCCAGGTTTTACAACATGTTGTTCATTTAATCCCACTTTTCTTTTTCTCATTATATAAATGAGTTGATCTTTATCAACAAGCTCCTGAACTTTCATGTCATTAAACTCAAAGATCCTTGCAAGGGGAATTGCATATTTGTCTGCTATTGATAAATAAGATGTCCCTTTTTTTGCGTAGATAACTTTTGTTTCATTTATTTTAAATTCACCATCAGGGTATTCAGGTTTTTTTTCAACGGCAGTTTCTTTCTTTGCTTCTTTTTTTGAATAAACAACTACCTCTGGCTCCGTCGGCATAACTATTGGCTTTTCATCCGGGATTATTATTTCAGAATTCTTTTTTTGATTCTTCGCTAATGTTTCTTGTCCGGGTTTTAATTTTCCCAAAGCGATCATTGTGTAATCCTGCAGATCATAATCTTCAATAAGCTTGATTAAAACCTGTGAATATTTTGGATTAGTAGCATAGCCTGCTTTCTTTAAACCGAAGGCCCATGCTTTATAGTCGGTCGGATCTAATTCAAATAGCGATGCATAGCGTGGAGTACCTTTTAAATAATTGGATTGATCTTTATAAGAATCAAGTGGGTTTTCATATTTTCTGAAACATTCATTAGGCGCATCATCAGTATGTTTTACGGTCATGCCCGTCCATTCAGCTTTGCATTTTAATCCAAAATGATTGTTTGATCTTTTCACCAAATCGCTAGTGCCGGCGCTGGTTTCATGAATCCCTTGCGCAAGTTTAATAGATGCCGGGATACCGGTACGTTGCATTTCCGATATTGCCAGGTCTTTATATTTATTGATGTATTCAATTACAACCGGATCTAGCTGTGCAAAAGAATTTTTAAATGCCACTGAAGCAAATAGAAGGAGAAGGATCTTTAGTTTTTGCATGGGTGATCTTACTTTTTTCTTATTAAATACAATCCATCACGCAGGGTAAGGATCATTTTTTCGATATCCGTTCTATTATTTATAAACTCATTAAAAGCTTTTATTGCCTTTCCATTTTTTCCAGAGGGCTCAGTCTCAATGGCTTGGCCATGAAAAAAAATATTATCTGCAAAAATAAACCCGTTTTTTTTCACTTTTGGAAAAACGAGGTTAAAATATTCAATATAGCCGGATTTATCGGCGTCAATAAACACAAGATCAAACGTCTCTTCCAGTATAGAAACGATCTTTTTGGCATCTCCCGTATGTAAGATGATCTTTTCTTTATAAGCGGATCTATCGAAAAAACCTTTTGCTGTTGCAGCATCCGTTTCTCTTAGTTCTATCGTATGCAGTAGTCCATCCTCTATTAACCCTTTTGCAAGACATAAGGCGCTGTAGCCCGTAAATGTTCCTATTTCAAGAATACGCCGCGGCCTCAGCATCATACTTGCCATTTCCAGAAACTTACCCTGGAGATGCCCGCTAAGCATTTGATGCTCGGGATGATTTTTTATAGTAAAATCAGCAACCTCATGCAGCAATGTATCTTCTGCTGAAGAAAATTTTTCTGCATATTCCTGTACTAATGGATTGATTAATTCCACTTTTAAATTTTCGCAAAGATAACTTTATACGGGTTGCATTTTAACATCTATCTCTTGCTGAGTTGATTTACGGGAAATAAACCATAAGCCGATGAAGGTGATAATACCATTTATAAGAATAAGTTCATTCCCTATTTTATATCCATTAAAAATGTTAGCCGATAAGCTATCGAGACCAAGCTTCATGTGCAATTTCGCTTCATACCATGCAGGATTACTAAGCATGTCAATTGCCAATGCGATTAAAGGGGCCACAATACAAACTGTCCAGATAAGTTTCTCATTGAGTTTTCTTTTTGTCAAAATACCAAATGCAAACAGACCAAGCAGTGGGCCATAAGTAACCCCTGCAAATTTTAAAATAAAATCAATGATCAATTTATCATTCATCCATTTAAAAATTAAAACCATGATAAAGAACACAAACGCAAAACTAAAATGTACTTTTAATCTTGTTCTTTTCTTTTCCTTTTCAGTTGCCTCACTTTTTTTCAACCCCAATATATCAATACAGAAACAGGATGTAAGTGACGTGACGGCACCATCAACACTTGGGAAAAGAGCTGATATCAATGCAATGATGAAAATGATACCGATCGAACCGCTGAATGCGTTGCTTAATGCTATCGTTGGAAAAAGGTCATCAGGTGGCACTTTAATGTTTTGTGTAGCTGCATAGAGATAAAGCACACCGCCCAGTACAAGAAAAAGAAAATTTACCAGCAACAACACTACTGAAAAAGTCATAATATTCTTCTGTGAATCTTTTAACGTTTTTACGCTGATGTTCTTTTGCATCATTTCCTGGTCAAGTCCTGTCATCGCGATAGCAATGAACATGCCTCCAAGTATATGTTTAAGTGCAAACGAGCCTGACTTTACATCCCAATTAAAAATATTTGTGTATCCCTTTTCTGTCATCATTGCCCAGGCTCCGCCAAAATCTGTTCCTAATGCTTTTATTATAACTATTGTACATACCACCAGCCCAACTAACATACCGGTGGTTTGTAAGGTATCAGTATATATGATTGTTTTTACACCACCCTCAAATGTGTAAAGCAAGATCAATGCAAGGATCACAAGGGTTGTTATAATAAAAGGGATACCGAGATCATTAAAAATAAATGTTTGCAGAACGCTTATAACAAGATATAATCTTGCTGTAGCGCCAAAAACTCTTGAAAGAATAAAAAAGAAAGCACCCGCTTTATGTGCACTTATTCCAAATCTTTTTTCGAGATAGGTGTAAATGCTTGTAAGGTTCATTCGATAATACAACGGTATCAGCACAAAAGCGATAACCGCATAACCAAGTAAATATCCCAGTACAATTTGGAAATAATAAAAATTTCCACTTCCCACGCCACCAGGAACACTAACAAATGTAACACCGCTTAATGAAGTACCAATCATTCCAAAAGCAACCAGCATCCAGTTGCTGCTTCGGTTTCCAATAAAAAATGATTCATTATTTGAATTGCGGGATGTGAGCCATGCAACTACAAGCAATAAAACAAAATAGCCGATAACAAAAGTGAATAACAGAGCCGGAGACATAAGTTGATTTTAAATTAATAATCCTGCATTAGAGATAAATACGATATTTACTACTATAAAAGTTGACAAGATAAAATAAATCTATGAAGATAAATTCATTGGCAGTTTTTTGCGGGTCAAAGAATGGAAATAATCCCGTTTATACTGAACATGCAAAAGAATTAGGAAAACTTTTAGCAAAAAATAATATCACGCTGATCTATGGTGGCGGCAGCACAGGGATGATGGGTGCAGTAGCAGATGCAACGATGGAGAATGGCGGAAAAGTGATCGGTGTTATTACTAAAAAGCTGGTGGATTGGGAACACCAGCATCAGGGCATTACCGATCTGTCAATTGTTGATGATATGCATATCCGTAAACAGCGAATGTATGATCTATGTGATGCGGCAGTCATTTTACCTGGTGGTGTTGGTACTCTTGATGAATTCTTTGAAATGGTAACCTGGAACCAATTATCTATTCACGACAAAAAGATCTATATCATTAACTCGGATAATTTTTTTGATTCGCTATTGAAACATCTTGAGCAAATGGAAAAACAAGGATTTCTTTATGAAAGTGTAATACAAAGGATCAGTGTTTTGAAAGAACCTGATGAGTTATTCCCACATATTGTTTAGAAATTAATTTCCCTGGTTTTTTCCGCCACCCTGGAATAAAGGAATCTGGATGCCACCTCTTATAATAGGAATTGTTCTTCCATAAGCATCGGTATAAGGAGAACCGGGATTATTGGAAATATCAAACAATATGGCAAGATAATAATGCGGTGCACCGCCCCTGCCCTGGCGACCAGTTGTATAGCCACCACCAACCAGAAAGCTACTAGCTTCTATTCTGTCTGTTTGTTCAATTCCACTATTATTGGGCGGAATATACTTAAGCTTCAAAAAATTATATTCCCATTGAGCTTGTGCAAATAAAAAACGGACGGGATACAACTTGACAAACCCACCGCCCCCATAGTTATATTGTTTTAACCTGTCATCAAAAACATAGTAATCTCTGTATACCGTATAATTATAATTGACAACAATTCCAAGATCTGCCCAATTGGTGATGCTATAACCCAGAACAGGGCTGCCACCAATAAGAAAAGTATTGGAATAAAATGCCAGTGAAATACTACCGCCTGTAAATAAGTTTTGCTTAAAGGGAATCTTTTCCTTTTCCTCCTCGTCCTGGGCTTTTGAATTTAAAGAGATCACTGAAGCAATAAAAAAGATGATTAATTTGAATTTCATGATCAAGGTTTTAATTGCTAATTTAACCCCATTTATTTACCTGCGTATAAAACTAAGGCCTTAAAATATTTTGTCAGCATTCAAAATATTATTAGGATCAAATGCTTTTTTTATTTGTCGCATCAGGTCAAGATGCTTTTGCTCAAACATAATATCCATAAACCCTTTTTGAATAAGACCAATACCATGTTCACCGCTGATGGTGCCGCCAAGACCTTTTACTAATTCAAATAATGCACGAAGGCTTTGTGTCATTTCTGCATCACCAAAACTATTCGGCGTTCCTTCCTTATGAATACGAATATGCAGATTCCCATCGCCTGCATGACCATAACACACAGCATTGAAATTATATTTAGCCCCAATCTCTTTTACGCCACGAATAAGTGCTGGCAATTCAGCTCTTGGTACCACGGCATCTTCTTCAATTGTATAACCCGCAAGCTTTGTTGCCTCGGCTACTCTTCTTCTTAACTTCCACAACTCATTTTTTTGTTGTACATCATCGGCAAAATAAATTTCTCCCGTATCGTATTGCGATAGCATTTCGCTGATGGCCTCCATTTCACTCATCAGGACCTCTATATTATTACCATCAACTTCAATGATCAGGTGAGCTTCGATGTCATCACTGATCTGCACAGCACTGCTATCAATAAATTTGCTTACGATCTTTAATGCATCAATTTCTACCAGCTCAAGCGCACTGGGAACAAAGCCTGCTCTGAATATCGCACTCACTGCTTCACTAGCCTGCTCCAGTTTTTTAAAAGGAACTAGCATTAGCAAATCATATTTTGGATGGGGGATCAAACGCAAAACAATTTTTGTTACAATGCCTAATGTGCCTTCGCTTCCAACAACTAATTGGGTAAGGTTATAACCTGTAGAATTTTTTAAAACATTGGCGCCGGTCCAAATTATTTCGCCGGTAGGTAAAACCATTTCAAGATTTAATACATAATCTTTTACCACCCCATATTTAACTGCTTTAGGACCGCCGCTATTTTCGGAAATATTTCCGCCAATAAAACATGATCCCCGACTGGCCGGATCCGGCGGGTAAAACAATCCTTTTTCTTTTACAGTCATTTGTAAAACCTCGGTAATAACTCCGGGCTCTGTTGTTACCTGTAAATTTCTTTCATCAATGTCAAGAATTGAATTCATCCTTTCCATTGCCAATACAACACCGCCAAGATGTGGTAATGCGCCGCCACTTAAACCAGTCCCTGCGCCCCTTGGAGTAACAGGAATTTTTTTTGTATTGCAAATTTTCATTAAAGCACTGATCTCCTGCGCGGTTCCTGGCTTAATCACTACATCGGGTAAATAATGAAGATTCTCAGTTTCGTCATGTGCATAATGATCCAATGTTTCCTCATCGTATAGCACATAATTTTCGCCAACAATTTTTTTGAATTCGTTTATGATCTCTGCTGTAAGACTTGATTTTACCTTTATCTGCATAGCGTTGCTTTATTGCGGAGCAAAAATCGCATAAAACATTAATATGATAAAACTCGTTAGTAAGCTTTATTTCTCAGATCAGGACACATACTCTGCCGTTTATTTCCATTGTAACTATCAAAAAGGCCTTCTTTGATAAGGGAGAATTCAAAAGCACCGCGGCCGTTATTATAATTTTTTAATGTTGAAATAGTAGCATCATACGTAAATGTTGCCCTGATATCATTCCATTGAAGACCCACCATCGGGATAAAAGCATCTTTATGACGATAATATAAACCACCAATCAATTGGTAAGCCCCGTCTCCTGATAAATCATAATGTGCATTCAGGCCGGCAACCATTTCAAAAGATTTTGCCTGAGTAGTAAAATAAATATTCGGATTTACCAACCATTGATTGTTTACTAAGAAACTTCCATTCAAAAACCCGATATGTCTTACAGCTATGCGATTATCAACACCGGCTGTTTGATCAAAAAAAGATTCTCTTGGCCTGTTAACATGATGCGCAGAATAACCAACATTCACATACACCCTGTCATTGGGAAAATAGGCATAGTTCATGCCCATCTGAACATCAAGATAATTGATATTATTATCCGACAACACTACTGAAGTGGGCAGCTTATTGTCAAAAAACTTTCCATCGAATTGATCAGGAAATTTCAGGTTTGTTACATTGATCTGTTTATTGGACCAGCCAACATTAAAACCTGCACTTACCAGGCTTCCGGCATTTATCATTTGATGATAGGCAATCGAGCCATAAATTTTTGTCGACGTTAGATTACCACTGCCTGCCACATCCCGTAAGATTACTCCACCAATACCCAGCCAACCGGTGTTATCCTGGTTTTGCATCAGCTGGGCATCACCAAAAGCACTCATTGTTTTATAAGGGATCGTCATTACACTAGACCATTGGTTCCTGTAGTTTATCCCAATACGATAATCACCTCCCNGAATAAATCCTGTATTAGCTGGATTAGTTGTAAGCGGTGAATTCATGAATTGGGAGAAATGCAGATCCTGCCCCTTCATAGAAATCACTAACAACAAATTCCAAATTCCAAATAATATGATTATTCTTCTTTTCATTTACACTATTTCATACTTGCGTATTAGCAAATTAAGATTTATCTGATTAACGTTATATCTCCTTTCTTAGTTGTTTTTTTCCCGTCAAAAAACTCTACATCCAGCGTATAGGCGTATACATCCATTGGTTGAATAACACCTTGATATTTTCCATCCCAACCAATGTTCTTATCATTTGTTTCAAATACTTTTTGTCCCCAGCGATTCCAAATTATGAACCTGATCTTTGTAATGCCAAAACCTCTTGCAAAAACTACACTATTAACATCACCACGTTGGGGTGTGAAAGCATTGGGCACATCTACCAACGCAAAAATGACGGCTCTTACATCCTGGCAAAGAGTATCTGCACAACCGGCGGAATTTATTGCAATAAGACAAGCATTATAAGTACCCGTTGCATTATACTGGTGCTTTACTTGTAATCTTGATGTTGTTATTAAACTATCACCATCGCCAAAAAGCCACTTGAATTTCACTGCATCAGGCGATGCGAGATTAGTAAATGATGTTGGTGTGTTTTCTACCGGCGGATCAGGAGTAAAAGTGAAATTTGATACAGGAATTGGAAAGACATTTATGACAGATGTTGTCGTATCTGACAAATTACAAGTATTCGGGTCATTAGCAATTAATGTAATTGTGTACGAACCCGGCGTGTTATAAAGATGAACAGGATTTGTTGCAGTGCTTGTAGTATTATCACCAAAATCCCATATGAATGTTTGGCCTGCTATCGAAGTATTGTTAAACTGTGCAGTATAAGGAACGCAACCAGTTGGCGGTGTATCAAATTTTGCCACTACCAACGGAGCTATACTTATAACTTTTTTCAACGTATCTGGTGCATTGCAATAAGCTGTGTCAACGATGGTCAATTTCACTGTATAAGTTCCTGGCGAAGTATAAGAATGGAAAACAGGAGCTGACCCTGCAATTATCGTCGGAGAATTATCACCAAAATCCCAAATAAAAGATGTATTTGTAAAGGGTCTTATAGGTGGCGCAATGGATAAGTTATCGAACCGGTATTTTAAAGAATCGCATGGTGCTAATTTCACCGGGTTAAAATCAAGAATTGCGGGTAGGTTTCCAGCCTTAATATGCAGATAAGCAGTATCACGAATATTGCATGTGGTAGAATCTTCTGCGATCAGCATTACCTGGTATAATCCGGGTAAATTGTATGTATGACTTGTATTCGGAACAGTAGTAATAACAGGATTTGGTGAAGAGCCATCACCGAAGTACCAATAATAGGTAACAGCATTTGCAACTGTATCTATAAAATCGACAGTAAGCGGTGCACAATCTGCAGTATCTCCTTTTACTCCCTTGATCACTGATTGAAGACCAGCATCAACACCTGAAAAGTCAAATGAAATTTTTAGCATTGCAAGGTTACAACCTGAACCGTTATTCACAGCTGGGTTTATTGGTCCCGGGCCTACTACCGGTGAGGTAGTTGGATAAGGAACCCCACCTCCGCAGTTGGCACAAATTGCCTGGTATATCACTCCTTGTTTATCAAAACGGCTCGTACCACCATCCACGTGGTCAGAAAGACCTCCATTCTGTCCCCAAAAACTACCAAACAACTGAGCTGTTGCATTTTTCTTTAAAACAAAAAAGTAAAAATCATTGCCATCGGTTGTACTTTTAATAGCATCTGAAGTAACTGGCAAACCCGACGTTAATGATGATGGGAACTGTCCGTCAATAACACCTCCCCAACCAGATACATATACATTTTCACAATTATCGACAAGAAAGGCGGTAATAGAGATATTGGGAGTTCCTGAAGCTTTACCAAACCGGGTTGAATAAACATAAGCTGAAAGATCTGGCTCGAGCTTGGCAATAAACTGAGGCGCCCCCGACACACTGTAGGCTGCATTTATTACCGGCCAATTACCTTTTGTTTGTCCACACACATATGGAAATCCGAATTTATCAAACTGTACACCATAAACCTGGTCAGTGGCTGCCGTACCCAGATAGGTGGATCTAACAATAGCGCTGCCGTTGTTGGTTATTATAGAAACAAATCCATCGATTCCTCCCTGGTTCGAAGGATGGATGGTTCCTGCAGTGCTGCCGGGAAAATTCGTACTGGAGGTACCTCCGGCAACATAGATATTTCCGTTAGGCGCCAATGAAAGCACATAAGCTGCATCGTCACTGTTACCTCCAAGATAACTTGCAAAAGACAGTGATACAGAAGGATCAAATTTCAAAACAACAGCATCCTGAGCCCCTCCATTACTGGTTTGAAATGCACCAGCTGTAACCGGAAAACCGCCTGAACCTGGCGCACCAGAAGATCTTGTACAAGAGGCCACATAAATATTTCCACCTCCATCCACTATCACTTCGCTTCTGCCATTATCTCCATAGTTCTGTTGTAAAGAACTAAAACTTTCGGTTGCAATGTTTACTCCATCATCGCCTGTACCGCCAATTCTTTTAGAACCGATAAGCGCTGTACCAGTTGGGTTTAGTTTTGTAACTACGATATCATAACTCCCGCCGTTACCAATCGTTCCACTTCCGGTAACCGGATAATTTGATGAATTAGTACGCCCTGCAACGATCAAATTTCCTGCACCATCCACAACAAGGCTATGGGGCTGTTCATTGCCTGAACCTCCAATATAGGTTGCATACATCCGGGTACTACCGTCAGCAGATAATTTTGAAATGCTTATATCAGTCGCATTAACGCCGCCATTTCCTCCTCCCCAAACAGTTTGAAATGCGCCGGGTGTAACAGGATAGCCAGGTGCCAAATTAATACCACCACCAAAAAAACTTCCATCGGGTCCGTAAGTAGCAGTAAAACCCCAATTGTCACCAGTACTCCCGGTAAATGAACTAAAGATCAATGTCGGATCTATTATAAGAGTTTCGTTACGATTATAATTTTTTACATCAAACCTGATCTCTTTTCCTATCAATACATATTTGGCTGATATATGCTTGCGCTGATTATTTTCATACTGATAAGTATAGGGATCCAGTTCTTTAACATCACTAACAGAAGTTTTAATAACAAGCTGTTTGTCTCTTACCTCAAGTTTATCGGCTCCTGAATATCGCAATACGATCTTACTTGCATCGGCACCTGGTTTTACAATGATATCATATTTCATGTTGCCTTTATCAGTATAAAAACGAACATCAACACCAGGATAAATGTTTTTTGCAGTAACCCCTTGATAAATTTTACAGTTACTTGCCCAACTGGAAGGATCATTGCCAATGAAATAATTATTATAGGTCGCCAGCGGTTTGTCGGGAACCAATTCAATTTTATCAGATGACCCGGCAAAATCAACGGCATAGGAATGCGAATG
>JGI24806J26614_1000777_pt1 | contig 10662 bp, 8 predicted proteins | sample Kansoi200umMDA_FD_26614 | JGI IMG/M metagenome (IMG submission 26614) | reverse complement strand
AATGCAGCCTTCAACCACCTTGCCGGCCACGCACTTTACAACCACCTTTAACGATTATGTACTGCACGAAACGGATTTAACCAACTGCGTGAAGTCGGGAAAGGAATGGTATGGAGAATCCTTCGACCCGGTAAACACATCAAGGAGTTTTGCTTTTGCGTTTCCCAACATTTCTACTCCAAGTCCTGTATGCCTGCGTTCCAATGTTATTGCATATTCAGTGAACCCGCCTTATCCATCCTCCGGATTTAATGTGTATGCCAACGGGCAGCCGCTGGTAACGCAAATGGTTCCTACCGTTGGCAATTATTATTTTGCTGCCTGCGCCAACGAAGTTTCCGCTGATACCTGCTTTACGGTTTCTACCGCAGACATTAACATCAGCATGTTTTTTAATGCAAGCTATTCTGGCGCCACAGGGCAGTTGAATTACTTAGAGCTGAATGCAAAACGCAATCTTACTTTATGGGGAAACCAGATGACATTCCGCTCTATGGATAATGTAGGAGCAGGGAACGTGGCCGAGTATGCGCTGGGAGGTATAAATTCCACAACAAAAGTATGGGATGTAACCAATCCTGTGAACGTACGCGAACAGGCTGTAACTGCAAGCGGCAGCAGCTATATATTCAGGCTGCCTGCAGATTCATTGCGCGAGTTTATTGCATTCAACGGAAGCAACTATTTGCTTCCAAGAGCCATTGGCAAAATTGATAACCAGAACCTGCATGGTATTCAGTCGGCTGAAATGGTTATAGTAACGCATCCGTTATTCATGCAGCAGGCTAACCGCCTTGCCGACCATCATCGCAATTTTGATTCTCTTAGTGTTGAAGTGGTTACTACTTCACAGGTATATAACGAGTTTTCTTCAGGAGCGCAGGATGTTTCGGCCATCCGCGATTTTATGAGAATGCTTTTTGAAAGAAACCAGACGGCAGGAGTATTGCCAAAATATTTGCTTTTATTCGGTGATGGTTCTTACGATAACAAGCATCGTTTAACAAGCAACACCAATTATGTGGTTACTTACCAGTCCGATAATTCGCTGGACCCAACCAGCACCTATATCTCCGATGATTATTTCGGTTTTCTGAACCAGAGCGAAGGCGATTGGCCTGAGACTTCAAATGCTCTTATGGAAATAGGGATAGGCCGCTTCCCGGTAAAGACCACGGCTGAAGCCGATGCCGTTGTAAATAAAACCATTAATTACGCCTTGAGCGGCACCAATGGAAACTCAAACAATTCGGCTAATACAGGATTCGGGGAGTGGAGAAACATTGTAACATTTATTGCTGACGATGAAGACAGCAACACGCACTTAACCCAGGCCGAACAACTATCCGCGCGGGTAGATACCGGCTATCGCGATTATAACATAGAAAAGATTTACCTTGATGCCTACCTTCAAACTTCTACGGTTGGAGGGCAGCGGTACGAAGGTGCTGAAGAAGCATTTAAAAACCGTGTGCAGCGCGGAACTTTGTTGCTTTCCTACACCGGTCATGGTGGAGAGGTGGGTTTGGCACACGAACGTGTATTGTCAGTAGAAACAATTAACGGCTGGACCAACTATAACCGCCTGGCCGCTTTTCTTACCGCCACGTGCGAGTTTGCCCGCGTTGATGACCCTTCACGCAATTCAGCAGGCGAGTTTGTAATTCTTAATCCCAATGGCGGGGGCGTAGTATTATTTACGACCACGCGGCTGGCCTTTTCCGGCAGCAACTTTAACCTAAGCAGAAAATTTTTTGATTGTGTTTTCGAGCCCATTAACGGGGTCATGCCAAGAACGGGGGATGTTAACCGCATCACCAAAAATGGATACCTCGACAGCAATGTGCGCAATTTTATTATGCTGGGCGATCCTGCCCTGAGACTTGCATATCCGCGCTGGAATGTTGTCACCACGCTCATCAACAATCATTCAGCCGCACTTCCTGCCGATACTGTGAAAGGTCTGAACAGAGTAAGTGTAGAAGGAGAAATACATGATGACAATGGCCAGCTTATGTCCGGCTTTAACGGAACGCTTATTGCATCGGCCTACGATAAGTACGCAACACTTCACACCTTGGCCAACGATTTTCCTGCCAGCACGGTGCAAAATTTTAAAGTAAGAAAAAACATTTTGTTTAAAGGAAAAGCCACCGTTGCCAACGGAAAATTTAATTACACCTTCGTACTTCCTAAAGATATTGCACCGCTCTTTGACACAGGCAAATTAAGTTACTATGCCTACAACGGAATTACCGATGCTAACGGTTATTACGATAACCTGATTATCGGTGGCGGTTACGATACTTCGGTTGTCAACGATAATGCCGGGCCCGAGATAAAGCTTTTCATGAACGATGAGAAATTTGTCAGCGGTGGAATTACCGATGCAAATCCTAAGGTGTACGCCAATGTCTCTGATACCAGCGGTATCAACACAGCAGGCAACGGCATAGGCCACGACATTACCGTTATGGTTGATGACGACCCTGACAAGCTCTACAGCGCCAACGACTATTTTGAATGCGACCTTAACAGCTATACAAGAGGCAAAGTATTGTTTCCGCTTACCGACTTGGCAGAAGGAAAGCACACCGTAGAGCTTAAAGTGTGGGATGCGCAGAACAATTCGTCAAAGTCTTCCATTGAATTTAATGTGAGCAGCTCAAAAGAAATTACGCTCCAGCATGTGTATAATTACCCTAATCCGTTTACGACCAAAACATCGTTTATGTTCGAAAGCAACCGGGCTTGTGTTCCTATGAGCGTGCAGGTTCAGATACTGACCGTAACCGGAAAGCTGATAAAAACCATTAGCCGCAATGTTACCTGCGAGGGCTATCGTTATGATGATATTGAATGGGACGGCAAGGACGATTATGGAGATAAGATAGGCAGGGGAGTTTATATTTACCGCCTCAGGGTAAAGACCTTTGACGGCTACACAGCCGACAAAATGGAAAAACTAGTCAAACTTTAACCCTGCACAACCATTTCTTATCATTCACGTATATTTGCAAATTAATTTATAGACTGACTTCATGCCTGTAAGACAATTTATTATTTTCCTTTTTATTCTGACGGTTTTATCTGCTCCTGTTTTTTCACAGAGCAACGCTATATCCCGGGATTCACTATTAGGTCAAATTAATACCATAACCACGGCAGTACCGTTTTTGCTGATAGCTCCAGATGCACGTTCGGGGGCTATGGGTGATTTAGGGGCAGCCACATCGGCCGACCCGAACTCCATACACTGGAACCCGGCCAAGATGGCCTTTGTAGAGAAGAAAGTTGGTTTCTCAGTTTCCTATACACCCTGGCTGCGCGCGCTGGTGCCCGATATTTATCTTGGGTACATAGCAGGATATACAAAATTAAAAGGCGACCAAACCCTGGGAGGGTCATTACTCTATTTCTCATTAGGAGATATTACGTTTACCGATAATAACGGAAATGTTACGGGCCAGTTTAGTCCCAAAGAGCTTGCCGTTGACGTATCATACGCACGCAAGCTGGGAGATGATTTTTCAGGAGGGTTGGCATTGCGTTATATCAACTCAAACCTCACGGGCGGAGCGTATCTGCCCAGTGGTTCTTACTCGCATGCCGGTAATTCGGTCGCTGCCGATGTGTCTGTATTTTACCAGAAAGAAGTTGAGTTATCCAATAAGCGCTCCGTCTTTACGGGAGGTTTAAATATTTCAAACATAGGTGCAAAAATTTCCTATACCGAGTCGGGCAATAAAGATTTTCTTCCCACTAATTTCCGCCTGGGCACCGGATTAAAAACCGAGCTGGATGAATACAACACATTAAGCTTTACGGCCGAAATCAATAAGCTGCTGGTTCCTACACCACCCGTGTACATGAAAACTGTAAGCGGGGCAGACAGTGTGGATGAAAACAACAACAAAATTATTCTTTACGGTAAAGACCCAAATGTTTCCGTTGCCACTGCCCTGTTTACCTCGTGGGCCGATGCACCCGGTGGCTTTGCAGAGGAGATGAAAGAATTTACATGGGCCCTGGGACTGGAATATTGGTACGACAAACAGTTTGCCATACGTGCGGGTTATTTCCACGAAGCAGAGACCAAAGGCAACCGGCAATTTTTTACAGCAGGTGCGGGGCTCAAGTACAGCGTTTTCGGAATTGACTTTGCATACCTTATTCCCACCGAGCAAAAGCATCCCCTGGAAAATACATTGCGCTTTACCCTGACGATTGATTTTGATTCGCTCAAAGGCGGTGGCGGTGAAGATGGAGGGGAAGAAAAATCGGAATAAATTTTCTTATAACGATATAGCTAAAAGCATTCATCAGCCGGTGAATGCTTTTTTTATTTTTATTTTGTCGCGTTAAATTTTAACAGATGAGAATAGGTTTTGGATTTGATGTGCATCAATTGGTGGAGGGAAGAGAACTTCGCCTGGGAGGTATTACTATTCCTCACATTAAAGGAGCGTTAGGACATTCTGATGCCGATGTGCTTATTCATGCTATTTGCGATGCGCTGCTGGGTGCGGCCAACCTGGGGGATATAGGTAAACATTTTCCGGATACTGCTTCAGAGTTTAAAAACATTGACAGCCGCATCCTGCTGAAAAAAGTGATGGAGATGGTTCGCAGTAAAAAGTATGAGCTGGAAAATACCGATGTAACATTGTGTTTGGAGAAACCAAAAATTGCCCCGCATATCGAGGCCATAAAAAAATCGTTGTCGGAAGTGATGGGAGTTGATGCCGATTGCATTTCCATTAAAGCAACGACTAATGAAAAGCTGGGATACATTGGCAGGGAAGAAGGCGTTGCATGCTATGCGGTGGTGCTGTTGAAAAAATAGACCGCGGATTATCATGTTTGTTATGATTTGCGCTGATATTTTTTAATCATAATTTATCATGACCATCATAATAATCTGTGGTCAAATTATTTGAGTATGAAAAAGTTTCAGGTCGTATCAGAATTTGTTGAGTATAATTCTGCAAAAGAATTATCCACACAGCAAACAGAATTGTTAGCAAAAGCAGAAGAAGCAGCCAATGGCGCTTATGCACCTTACTCAAAGTTCAAAGTTGGCGCAGCGGTGCTTTTGGAAAATGGAAAAATAGTTACCGGCAGCAACCAGGAGAATGCATCATATCCATTAGGGCTTTGCGCGGAGCGCGTTGCCTTGTTTGCTGCATCGGCACAACATCCCGGTATTAAAATTACAGGCATTGCTGTAACGGCTTCGTCAGAAAATCCGGTAAGCCCGTGTGGTGCGTGCAGGCAGGTAATGGCTGAATATGAATCCCTTCATAAAAACCAAATGCGTATACTTTTAAAAGGGACGTCAGAAAAAATTATTGCCGCAGACGGAGTAAAAAATCTGCTTCCGCTTATGTTTTCGGAGAAGGATTTGGGTGGGTAACGTTAATCTTTATATTATTCGCTCGTGCTATTTTGTGAAAGAGGATATGATATAACAACAAGACTATTTTGCATGTTGCTTTGTTACCTCCACCTGGTCGCTCTGTTCCGTATCCCTCAATTCACGTAAGTACTCTTTTAACTTTAAAATTCCTTCAGAGTCACAATATTCTAATTCGCGAGTTGGAGGATGCAATTGTCCTATAGATAAACATGCCTTGCGAATTCTTTCTAATTCATGGTTCCATATTCTTTGATTGAAAGCAATGTCTACTGCATCCGAATATGTGACTTCAGGGTGACGCCCTTCCGTCAAGTCAATGATGTATTCAATTTCATCTGCTAATTTCTTCTTGCTAATTGGTAGTGGAAAAAAAGTAATAAGTCCACCTGTGAATGAAAGTACTAAGATTAATAGTACTAATCCTATTGGAATTAAGATTAACCATTGCCACATGAAGTGAAAATAACTTTTTAAATAATGTGAATCAAAGGCAGCATGACACATACGATTTAAATATCTGCAATCCCGATAACCCGAAGCCACACATATTCAGACAAATATAAAAATATCCCTTCTTCGTTTATCTTTGCAGTCCTTTTTATGGCAAAAAAATTATTTGGTAAAGACATCTACCTGAAATGGTATGAAAGCATGCTGCTGATGCGCAAATTTGAAGAGCGCGCAGGGCAGCTTTACGGCATGCAGAAAATACGGGGATTCTGTCACCTTTATATTGGACAGGAAGCCGTTGTTGCAGGCGCCATGACAGTGCTTCGTCCCGAAGATGCCATGATAACTGCCTACCGCGACCATGCTCATGCGCTTGCCAAAGGCATTTCTGCAAATGCAGTAATGGCTGAACTGTATGGCAAAGTAACGGGTTGTTCAAAAGGTAAGGGTGGTTCCATGCACATGTTCTCAAAGGAGCACCGCTTTTTTGGAGGTCATGGAATTGTAGGCGGACAAATTCCGCTGGGTGCCGGAATTGCTTTTGCTGAAAAGTACAGAGGCACAGACAATGTGTGCGTATGTTATATGGGCGATGGCGCAGTGCGTCAGGGCGCTTTTCACGAAGCGCTGAACATGGCCATGTACTGGAAGCTGCCTGTAATTTTTATCATTGAAAATAATAATTACGCCATGGGCACTTCGGTAGAGCGCACCAGCAATGTTACCGACCTTTATACACTGGGAGAAGCTTACGATATGCCTTCGGAGGCCGTTGATGGCATGAGCGTTGAAGCCGTGCACACCGCTATGGAAAAAACCGTTGAGCACGCACGTAGCGGCAAAGGCCCATATCTGCTGGAGATGAGGACCTATCGTTACAAGGGGCATTCTATGAGCGACCCGGCCAAATACCGCACCAAGGAAGAAGTGGAGAAATACAAAGCGGAAGACCCGATTGAGAACGTGCTAAAAACCATCACTCAAAAAAAGCTGGCGACAGAAAAAGAAATTGAAGCCATCAATGAGCGGGTCAAAAATGAAGTGGAGGAGTCGGTAAAGTTCTCCGAGGAGTCACCTTACCCGGATGCTTCTGCGGTTTACGAAGATGTTTATATGCAGAAGGACTACCCGTTTATCATGGATTAAATGCAGAATTAAGAATGCAAAATGCAGAATTTAATCTCCCGCAGATGTCGCAAATATTCGCAGATAAAATTAATCCGCGTTTATCAGCGCAATCAGCGGGAAACAACATTTTGAAAAGAAAATAAATGGCAGAAATAGTTCGCATGCCCAAGATGAGCGACACCATGACGGAAGGTGTGGTTTCGAAGTGGCATAAAAAAGTTGGTGATAAGGTAAAAACCGGTGATTTGGTTGCTGATATAGAAACCGACAAGGCCACCATGGAATTTGAGTCGTACCAGGAAGGTGTATTGTTGTATCGAGGCGTAGAAGAAGGAAAAGCAGCACCCGTTGACGGAGTGCTTGCTATACTTGGAAAAGAAGGAGAAGATTATTCAAAGCTTCTGGAGGAAGAAAAGAAAAAAGCGCCTGCAGCAGCACAGGCACAGCAGGCAACTCCGGAGCAGAAAAAAGAAGAGCCAAAGAAAGAGGAAGTCAAAACAGAAGCTCCGAAAAAAGAAGCAGAGCAGCCGAAAAAAGAAGTAGTCGCAGAGAGAAAACCTGCGCCACAGCCGGCAGCACCTCAGCCACAGTCCGCGGATACAGGGATGTTAAAGGCTTCACCACTCGCCAGAAAGCTGGCAAGTGAAAAAGGAATCAACCTCAGTTTTGTAAAAGGCACAGGCGACAATGGCAGAATTGTAAAACGGGATATTGACTGGTTTAAAGAAGGAAATGTTGTTGCAGGAAGTGCTGCGGCAATAATGCCGGGTGCAGTCACCAAAGAAAGTCACCAGGATATAAACGTTTCGCAGATGCGCAAGACCATTGCAAGACGCTTGCATGAAAGTAAGACAACGGCACCGCATTATTATCTGACCATGGAAATTGACATGGACAATGCAGTGAGCGCCCGCGAAAGCATCAACAGCGTGCTGGGAGTAAAAATATCATACAACGATATCATTATAAAGGCAGCAGCCACGGCCTTGCGCCAACATCCCAAAGTAAATGCATCGTGGTATGGAGATTTTATCCGCATGTATGACCACATTCACATTGGCGTTGCTGTTGCGGTTGAAGATGGCTTGCTGGTACCCGTTGTTCGTTTTGCTGATTCAAAAACATTAAGACAAATCAATGCAGAAGTCAAAGATTTTTCGCAGCGCGCACGGGATAAAAAACTTCAGCCCCAGGACTGGGAAGGAAACACGTTCACCATTTCAAATCTTGGCATGTACGGCATTGAAGAATTTACGGCCATCATCAATCCACCTGACTCATGCATCCTTGCCGTAGGCGGCATTGTGCAGAAGCCGGTGGTAAAAAACAATACCATTGTTCCGGGCAATATCATGAAAGTGACCATGAGCTGCGACCACAGGGCTGTTGACGGTGCCACAGGCTCAGAATTTTTAAGGACTTTTAAAGGCCTGATGGAGAACCCGGTCATCCTGCTGGGACAGGCTTCCCTCTAGGGGACACAACGCGTTAATTCATAGTAATTTTTGTGTAAAACGCCTATTTTGGGCGTTGCATTTTCCCCCTCATTGTGATGCAACTAAAAAGCATTAAATTGCATCTTAAAGTATGAATGAACCAATGTACATGGTGGACGAGGAGCTTATCAGGAGTTGCCTTTCGGGTGACAGAAACGCACAAAAGGGGCTGTTTGATAAGTATACCCGCAGAATGATGGGTATATGCATGCGGTATGCTCCGAGCAGAGAAGAAGCCGAGGACATGCTGCAGGAGGGATGGATAAAAGTTTTTAAAAATCTGCATTCATTCCGGTTCGAAGGTTCGGCTGAAGGGTGGATAAAAAGAGTAATGGTGAATACATGTCTGGAAATATTGAGGAAAAATAAAAAGATGGCGAACCAGGTAGAGATTGATGAAGTTTACGAATCGGTATACACAGAAATAAATTCTTCAGATATAATGTCGGCAAAAGAGTTATTAAAATTAATACACAAGCTGCCCATCGGTTACCGCACGGTGTTTAATTTGTTTGCCATTGAAGGATACAGTCACAAAGAAATAGCAGCAATGCTTTCAATAACAGAAAACACTTCCAAGTCGCAATACAGCAGGGCGCGCATGCACCTGCAGAAAATGCTGATGGTGGAAAATGTTTAACAAGCGCTACGAATATGAAACAAAACGTTGAAAAATTATTCAGAGATTCCTTCAGCAATTTCGAGGCTGATGTGAATCCCTCTGTGTGGTCAAATGTAGAGCAGCATTTGCCTGCGTCTCCGCAAAATGTTCCGGGCCATTCGCCTGCAAATTCCACCGGGTTCCTGGGCAAAATTTATTTAAGCACCATTGCCGTGGGCGTTGTTCTTTCTGCCGCCCTTACCGGCACCATATTGTATTTCTCATCAGAAAAATCAGTTTCCAAAGAAGTTATTGCTCAGAATCTGCAGTTACAACCGGAAAAGGCTGTCGTATCTCTTGCTCCCGCGCCTCCTATTGATGAGACGGCTCCCGTTACACCTTCCGTCAATACGGTTACTGAAAAACAAACCGCAGGTAAGGCAGAGCAGAAAATTATAGCAAGTGAACCCGTTCAGCAGCATGTTCAAACTGAAACAAAAACAGTAAACAATTCGAATACCAATTCCATGCAGGTATCTGTTGACGACAACGTTGCTCACACAGCGACTCCTGAACAGGAAAATGCAATGGTTGCAACAGGTAAAGTTACAACATCAATCACTCACCATAATACGCACCAGGAAACACCAAAAGTGTATTCTCATCCTGCTGCAGATGCTTCGGATGCACAGACTGTTTCTGAAGAGAACGTTGTTCCTGTAGAGGATGTGCAATCCTCTTCAGAGTATGGCAACGAGTTCCTCTTCTTTATACCCAATGCATTTACTCCTAACGGTGATATGAACAATGATTATTTCAAACCGGTAGTTAACACCACCGGTGTGAAAGAATACGAGATGGTTATTTATGACCGTTACGGGCTCGAGCTGTTCAGGACGAGGGACGCTGATTACGGCTGGGATGGAAAATTAAAAGATGGAAGTATGGCATCAACGGCAGTATATGTTTATATCATAAAGCTGGTGGATTTTAAAGATGAGGAGCACAAATACTTCCATGCCTTTACATTGTTTAAATAGGTTTGTCAGCAAAGAGATTCACCCATATATTTAAAGCGCTGGTACAGTCAAATAGCCCATTAATAAATATTAAATTGTTATCCCTATAACCCTAAATTAAATTTACCCTTTAAAATGATTCTGAAAATCAACTATATGATGAAAAAATTGCTCAACTTCCTGGTTGCTTTTGTAACAGTAACCATCAGCGTTGTCAATACTTCTAGCGCGCAAAACAATGTGTATGCGTGGCCCGATACTGCTATTTGCGCTGGTGCTACCGTTACGCTGAACGTGAGCTCCGTGCCTGCCATTGTCCCTAACTCTATGATACCAATTACCCCGATTGGTGATGATATGTGGAGCCAGGTGATTAACCTTCCGTTTCCATTTACTTTTTATGGAAACGTGTATAACCAATGCATTATAGGTTCAAACGGTGAAATCGGATTTAATATAGCCAACGCTAATAGCAGTATCGGGCCACGCATACACATTGTTTTGCGCGCTAGAAGTATTGACAACGCTGATGGTTACTGTTACAAAAGC
>JGI24806J26614_1000775_pt1 | contig 10668 bp, 9 predicted proteins | sample Kansoi200umMDA_FD_26614 | JGI IMG/M metagenome (IMG submission 26614) | reverse complement strand
TTCCGAATATCACAACGAAGAAAAACTTTCGGAGCTGTTGAACAACTGGTCAAAAGCACCAAAGCAAATGGAGTTGTTGCTCAGCTATCTGCATCTGATGAAAACGCAGGGCGAAGTGGTGAAACCTGAATTATTAAAAAAGTCAGGGGCATCAGAAGCGCAGCTCAAGGGGCTGGTCGAAAAAAATATCCTGCTCGTTGAAAAAAGGAATGTCGATCGCATTCGTTACCTGCCAAAGGATATCAAAATTGATTTTGAATTGTCTGCGGCACAGGAGGAAGCATTTGAAAAGATCAAAAATTCTTTTCTTGAAAAACAGGTTTGCCTGCTGCATGGAGTTACTTCCAGTGGCAAGACAATGGTTTATATCAAGCTGATCGAAGAATATATCCGGCAGGGAAAGCAGGTTTTGTATATGCTACCGGAAATTGCACTGACATCACAGATCATCCGGAGGCTGCAAAAACATTTTGGAGGTCACATAGGTATTTACCATTCCAAGTTCACGCAAAATGAAAGAGTGGAGATCTGGAATAAAGTAAAGAGCGGGGAAATGAAAATTGTTTTGGGTGCAAGGTCATCGGTGTTTTTGCCTTATCATGATCTTGGTTTGATCATTTGCGATGAAGAGCATGATACTTCTTTCAAACAGCAGGACCCGGCGCCGAGATATAATGCAAGAGATGCGGCCATATTTTTTGCTTCGCTGTTTGATGCAAAAGTTTTACTGGGCAGCGCCACGCCATCGCTGGAATCTTATTTCAATGTTCAATCGGGCAAATATGGTTTGGCAGAATTGATGGAAAGGTTTGGAGATGTTCATTTGCCGGCGATTGAAATTATAGACACGAAAAAGATCCCTCAAAAAGACAGGACCAAAGTGACGATCTCCCCCGCACTCACCGATGCCATCAATGGCGCGGTGGAAAGAAACAAGCAGGTGATCCTGTTTCAAAACCGCCGTGGCTATTCGCCCTACCAGATCTGCGCTGTTTGCGGGTGGATACCGGAGTGCAGGTATTGCGATGTATCACTCACCTATCACAAGCTCAGCAATAAACTGATCTGTCATTATTGCGGCACTACTTATCCTCACGTCACTACTTGTGCCGCTTGTGGCAATCATAATTTCATGCAAAAGAATTTTGGGACGGAGAAAATTGAGGAACAATTGAAAGAAGAATTTCAAAATGCAAAAGTGGCAAGGATGGATATGGACACAGTGAGAGGTAAGAATGCCCATGATGTTCTGATACAACAGTTCGAACAAAGAAAGATCGACATTCTCGCGGGAACGCAAATGGTGGTGAAGGGTTTGGATTTTGACAATGTGGAGCTGGTTGGCATTTTAGATGCCGATGGTCTTTTGCATTTTGCAGATTTCAGGGTGAATGAAAGAGCTTTCCAATTGATGGAACAGGTTAGCGGCCGGGCAGGAAGAAAAGAAGCGGGGAAAGTGTTGATACAAACTATGCAGCCGCAGCATCCTGTTCTGCAATTTGTGTTGCGGCACGATTATAAAAGCATGTATGAGCAGGAGGTCGAAAGCAGGAAACAGTTTTTCTACCCGCCATTCTCACGTATCATTCATTTAACTTTTAAACATAAGATGAAAGAGATCGTGGAGCGGGGAGCAAATGAATTTGCCGATGCCTTGAAAAATAAATATGGAAATTATTTGGTGGGCCCTGCTGAACCGGTGATCGCAAGAATTAGAAATCTGTATCTAATGGAGCTGCTGTTGAAATTGCCAAGGGATGCAAAGCTGATCGCTCAATGCAAGAAAGATATTTTAGCGCAGGTGGCTGCAATCCATAATCATAAAAGTTTTAAGAGTTTGGTGATTGTGGCGGATGTGGATGCGGTGTAATTATCTTCTCTCTTATTTAAGATGTATGAAAGTAATAAAAGTAGGAAAAGAGGAAATCCAATTTCTAAAGAGCTTAAATAATGATACTATCTCCAACTATCTAGGAGAAGCGCCGTTGGATCCAAAATCATCAGCGTTAATTCTAACATTAAGACAAGATGATTTAGAAAAAATATGTGACGAGCTTACAGATGTCTTGACGAGAGATGGCATAACAGATGGCGAGATTAATAATTTTGGGAGAAAAATAGATGACTTAATAGGAAAGTTTAATTATCACGAATAGTTATTTGTGTTTCATTCAAAACCTCCACCCCCTCAAAAAATCTTCAACGCTCATTTTCTTTTTTCCTTCCAGCTGCAATTCTTTTATATGAATGTATCCATCCTTTGCAGCAAATTTTAAAAAGCTTTTTCCGTCGCTTTCCCAGCGACCTATCCTCGAAGTAGGAACGGCCCATTCTTTTTCACTGCGATAAATTTTAAGTGTTTTATCTCCCAGTTCGGTAAATGCGCCGGGATAAGGTGACAACCCGCGAATGAGATTATGTATCTCATCAATCGATTTCTGCCAGTCGATGCAGGTTGTTTGGGTGAAGATCTTAGGAGCGGATTTGAGTTGATAGTCATTAATCGATAGTCGAGAGTCAGCCTCCGAATTTTGACCACTCTGACTTGAAACTTGGGCATTGAGCATTGAAAATTGAACATTTTCCTGGGGAACCTCACTCAGAGTTCCTTCTGCCAATCCCTGCACAGTTCTTACCACCAACGCAGCCCCGATCTCCTTCATGCGATCATGCAGTTCTCCCGCCGTTTCGTTTTCGCCGATCTCGATCTTTTCCTGGAGTAAAATATTTCCTGTATCAATTTCCTGTTGCAGTTTGAAAGTGGTGACGCCTGTTTCTTTTTCTCCATTGATGATAGCCCAGTTGATCGGTGCAGCGCCGCGGTATTGCGGGAGAAGCGACCCATGAAGATTGATGGTTCCCATCGGCGGCATGCTCCAGACAACTTCGGGCAGCATGCGAAATGCCACCACCACCTGCAGGTCGGCATTCAATGATCTTAATTCAGTGAGAAATTCAGGGTTTTTTAGTTTCTCGGGTTGCAAGACTTTGAGATGATGCCGCACTGCGTATTTTTTTACTGCACTTTCCTGCAACTTCATTCCTCGCCCGGCCGGCTTGTCCGGCGCCGTAACAACAGCAACAATATTGAATTTCGCTTTCACCAGCGCTTCCAGCGAAGCAACAGCGAATTCGGGTGTGCCCATGAAGATGATCCGGATTTCGGGTTTCGGATTTACGATTTCTGATTTTACTTCCATAAATCTGCAATCTAAAATCCCCGCCTGACCACAAAAAATAAATTTTCTCTACCTAATAGGTCGGGCAGGTTAAATCTAAAATTCTTTTAGAAGTCTTCATACAGTAAATACTTTTTCCTGATCGCTTTGAAATTGTTCAGCGCCGGCTCCCAACTCTTCCTGATCTCTGCCTCGCTTACTTCATCTTTTATTTGCTGCATTAAGGTCTTATTCCCCGCGAGCCGGTTGAAACTATTTGATTTCAGAAAAAATGTATCCTTGCCGGGAAAAAGTTTGTAAGCTTCTGTCAGCCATTTCAACTGAACATGATTATCTACTTTTTGCAAAACCTCTTCGGGTGTTCCATGCAAATTCCAGCCGTAGCAGGTTTTATAATAATGCTTGGATGATTTAGCTCCTTCATTTGGTTTGGGAACAAATGAGTAAAGATCTTTGGGCAGCAGCGGATGCCCAAATTGTTCAAAAGGCATATCGGTGCCGCGGCCTTCACTCAACGCTGTTCCTTCAAACAAACAAGTTGAAGGATAAAGATAAACGGCTTGTATCTCCGGTAAATTGGGCGATGGCCTCACCGGCAAAATGTATTTGCTCTTATGATTGTAGTTGGCGCATTTGATCACAAGAAAATGAAATGCTGTGTCGGGGGAGTTTTGTGCAATTTTATAATAATCGTATTTCTGATTTGCTTTTTCAGACAGCCATTTTTCTCCGGCCAGCATCATGGCGTATTCAGCGATCGTCATTCCGTACACAATCGGCACCGGTTGTTTGCCTACAAACGAACGAAAAGCAGTATCGAGCACGGGACCATCAACATAAAAACCATTCGGATTGGGACGGTCGAGAATTAACAGCGGCTTGCTGTTTTCCATCGCGGCCTCCATGTATTCCTGCAAAGAAGAAATATAAGTATAGAAGCGGACGCCAACATCCTGGATATCGAAGATCATGATGTCAACATCTTTCAGATCATCCCCATCGGGACGACGCTTTGTTCCATATAATGACACAACGGGAATTCCTGTTTTCTCATCAATATAATTTCCAATTTTTTCACCCGCGCTTGCTGTGCCTCTGAACCCATGCTCCGGGCCAAAGATCACTTTGATATCAACACCCAGCTTCCTTAGCGTATCCACCAAATGAGTGTTACCGACCATTGACGTTTGATTGGCGAAGATGCCGATGCGCTTTCCTTTTATCAGCGGGAGGTAAACGCCTGTTCTTTCCGCACCGGAAATGATCTTTGGCTGGTTGCCAGTTGCCGGTTGCCTGTTACCGGTTGCCTGTTGCCTTTTGTCCTTGACCTTCACCTTGCCCGGTTCGGTCTTTACTTTTTCTTTTTGTGCAACAGTGCTGAAAGAAATAATAAAAAAGCTGAGGATCAATAAAGAGTATTTCATACAGATCATTTAGTAAGAACAATCCGATGGTGGATGATGGTCAAAAATAAATTATTTGGAGGCAATCACAGATGATATATTGCATTAGTTAATTGGTTTATTTTGCAGCTCCTTATTTCTCCGGTGTATTCAATCTTGCACAATAGCATTGATGCAGTACAAGAGTGCGACGCAACCGAAGTTCAATAGTGGAACGAAAGTTGGGGACATAATTTAAATCCTAAAAAAGAAATCATGCAACAAGTAAAAAAAGGTGACACAGTGAAAGTTCATTATCATGGAAAGCTGACCAACGGTGAAACATTTGATACGTCGGCAGGCCGTGACCCGCTTCAATTTGAAGTTGGCGGTGGCATGGTGATCAAAGGTTTTGATGATGGCGTGATGGGAATGGAAGTGGGCGAGAAAAAAACGATCAATATTCCTGTTGAAGAAGCATACGGCCCGCGCAGTGAAGAAATGATCATTGAATTTCCCAAGAACCGGTTTCCCGCGGAATTGCAAATCGAAGAAGGCGCACAGCTGATGATGAGCAATGAAGCCGGGCAAAATTTTCCTGTTATTATTGCTGAAATAAAAGAAGATTCCGTAATGCTGGATGCCAATCATCCCCTTGCCGGCGAAGACCTGGTTTTTGATCTGGAGCTGGTGGAAATTGTGGGGAGTAAGCCGATGATTATTATGCCCTGAGTTCAGTCGGCAGTCGGCAGTCGGCAGTTGGCAGTCAGCAGTCGGCAGTCGGCACATTGAAAGATAATCCTGATAAAAAAAACGGTTCAAATTCTTGAACCGCTTTTTTATTTTATAAAATACCGCTGCAGATTGCCTACTGCCAACTGCTGACTGCCGACTGCTCACGGCCTGTTCAACCACCAACCCAGCCAAATACCGCACAAGCCAAATGCGACTAATGAATCAATCAAATCGGCACAGATCATATGCCAGGGCAGGTCGGCCCAGATATGGCCCATATAAAAAGTCCACAGCCATGCTGCAAGACCAAATGCCACTGACCCGGAAAGAACTCTTCTGAGGACGGGCGTGCCGCCACGAGTTAAGATGTATATAAGAGATATCACAAGAAAAATATCAACCAGGAAGCCGCGTATAAATCTCATCGTCATGTCTTCTTTCATTGCGCTGTGATAAATTACCGAAGCCCATGGTTTGCCTTCCATTGATTTCATCATGTCCTCCCTTTCTTTGACAGTAGCTGCAGAAGGCAGCATATATGCGCCATCTTCTTTGATATTTGCCGATAACACGGACATAATGTTGTCCTGGCCGGAATTATATTTCATGGAATCATTGTGAAGGCCAATACCCATCCAGGAAGCGCCTTGCCAGAGGAAAATGATGATTCCCCCGACGATCGAGCCGATGAGATACTTTTTCATGATAGTTGATTTGGTTTATAAATTTTTACAAACACGAATTATCTGCGAATTACACGAAGTTTTTAAAGAGATAATGATTTTTAAGCCAAGGCGATTCGTGTAATTCGTAAAAAATTCGTGTAATCATAATTAGGTTCAGAGATACATGCAGCTAATAAAAATTATGGATTTACCGGGCGTCTCAGCCACCACCCCAACCATAATCCGCAAAGTCCCCAGGCCCCGATGGCATCATACAAATGACCTATAATGGATGACCAGGGCACCTGGTACCAGTTGTGCATCATGTAGGGGCCCCACAAAAAAGAAAAAACACCAACAGCGATAGCACCGGTAAAAATCCCAATGAAGCTCGGAAGTCCGCCACGGACGAGAATAGAGATCAGCAGTATGACCAGCAACAGGTCTATCACAAATCCCCAGATCATCGGTGTTGTCATATCGGCGCTGGCAGCTTTGCCGTAAAACACGGTTGCCCAGGGTTTGCCGCCATTATCTTTCCAAACTTTTTCCTGTTCTTCTCTTGTTGCGGTTGAAGGGAAATTGGGCATTACATACGTACCCTCTTCGAGATTGGCTGCATTCAACGTCGACATGATCTGATCCTGTGCCGGCGTATATCTGTGTTCGGCTTTATGAAGATCAAGAAACATCCACGAGCAAGCCTGCCAGGCAAAAACAATAATGGCCCCCACGATAGAGCCGATGATCCATTTTTTCATGATAGTTGATTTTGGTTTATGATAGAAAAGATAACCAGTAATCACGGCTTCAGCAAATTGGGAAATGATGGTGTGGATTCCTGCTGGATAACTGCTATTGAGCTCCTGTTGCGTCGCACTCTTGTACGTTCGGTAATTCTATTGAGCAGTTTCGTCATAACCGTCATATGCGTTATACACATCAGAGAAATTAGTTCGACGCATTTAACCTATTTGACGCATATGACGGTTATGACGGTTATGACGGTATGACGCGTATGACTCAACTGACTGATTTGACTCTCGTATCTTTGCATCTATGTTTGATCCTAACTACAAATCCACTGCGGCAGAGCGTTTGATGAGATATGTGCAGATCGATACACAGAGCGATCCCCAGTCAGAGTCGATTCCTTCAACAGAAAAACAAAAAGATCTGAGCAGGGTTTTGGTCAATGAATTAAAACAGATAGGACTCGATGATGCGCATCTTGATGAATGGGGCTATGTTTATGCAACGATCCCTGCCACTTCGGATAAAGCAGTTCCGGTTATTTGTTTTTGTTCTCATGTCGACACTTCCCCGGATGCTTCCGGCAAGGATGTAAAACCCATCATTCATAAAAATTATAAGGGTCAGGATCTTGTTTTGCCAGACGATCCTTTGCAGGTCATCACCACGAAAGATCATCCTTATCTCAGCAAAAAGATCGGGGAAGATATTATCACCGCTTCGGGCAAAACGCTGTTAGGTGCTGATGATAAAGCGGGTGTTGCCATCATCATGGACCTGGCAAATTATTTAATGCAGCATGCTGATATAAAACATGGTGCTATCAAGATCCTGTTTACACCCGATGAAGAAATTGGCCGCGGCGTAAATAAAGCAGATCTGAAAAAACTCGGCGCCGATTTCGGCTACACTCTTGATGGTGGTGAGCTCGGGAGTTTTACAGATGAAACTTTCAGCGCCGATGGCGTGACGGTTACGTTCCATGGCGTTAGTGCACATCCGGGCTATGCAAAAAATAAACTCGTAAATGCATTGAAAGTCGCCGGCAGCTTTTTGGACCTGCTTCCCAAAAATGAATTCTCACCCGAAACAACAGATGACCGTGAAGGCTTTGTTCACCCGATAAGAATTGAAGGCATTGCTGAAAAAGCAAAAGTTGAATTCATCATCCGCGATTTTCAAACAGCCAGATTAAAAATGCATGAGCAAAGGCTTGAGCAATTTGCAAAACAGGCCGTGGGCAAATATCCCGGCTCATCCTATGAGTTTGAAATAAAAGAACAATACCGCAACATGAAAGAAGTGCTGGATAATTATCCTGACATCACAGAAAATGTCAAAGACGCTATGAAAAAAGCCGGGATAAAATTTGAGCGGCACAGTGCAAGGGGCGGCACCGATGGCTCAAGATTGTCGTTTATGGGGTTACCCTGCCCTGATATTTTTACCGGGGAAATGGCTTTTCACAGCAAGCATGAATATGTGAGCATCCAGGATATGCAAAAATCCCTCGAGGTGCTGGTTCATCTTGTTCAAACCTGGCATGAAAGATCAGATAAAAATCAAAAGAATGCAGCCGTCAAAGAAGAAAATTCATCATATCATTAATGAAATTTTTCGGCACCATCCTGTTTATTGCCATCTGCCTGCCCTCTTTCTCACAAAGCCTTGTCGTCAATGTCGGCTTTGAGGATGAGAATATCTGCACCGAATACAACATCAACTGCGCCCCGGAAGGATGGGTGAGCACAGGCAACACCTATGCAAATTTTTTTAAGATCCCCGGCATCGCCCACCAGGGCCGGCATTGCGTTGCTATTGAAGCAGGCAATTCGCGCATCCGCTTTATGAGAACGTATATAAGAACCCAGTTGCTGTGTCAATTGCGACCGGGCAATAAATACAAGATCGAGTTTTGGGTAAAGTCGCGGCATCCCATTCTTGATAGTATTGGCGTGTTCTTCACTTCCTATGATTTTTTATTTGAGAAACAAATGAAGAACAAGATCGTCCCTTCACTATATATTGCGCAAGCAAGCAGTCCTAATAAGACTGATACCAACTGGCAAAAAATAAGTCTTGAATACACGGCCACCGGGAAGGAAGTCTTTATGACACTGGGAAATTTTTCCATTCGTGACATTACAGGGCCAACAGGCATTGGTTTAGAAAATCATTTCTATGTTTTTTTGGATGATGTTTCTTTGATAGCAGTTGATCCTAATGAAAAAATCTGCGAAGACTGGCAAAAAGTTCGCGATGATATTTATTCTTTCGATCCGCGGCATGAATGGCTGGAGCGTTACATCAAAACTTATGCAAGCCATCCTCCTGCTGTACCAGTTTTGGAAAAGACAACGATATACAAGATCGATACCCTGGTGTTGCCCGACCTGTTTTTTGAAACAGCGAAATACGATCTCAGCAAAAGCAATAATATTTTGCTGGACAGCTTATGCTATATCCTTCGCTATAAAATGATCGATTCGGTAGTAATAGAAGGTCACACCGATAATGTTGGGACGTTTAATTATAATCAAAAGCTTTCTGAAGAAAGAGCGAATTTAGTTGCCGATTATCTTAAGGAACATCTGCAGCCTCTTCGCAGGGTCATTTCCCGCGGCTGGGCGGCGGACAAACCAATCGCCGAAAACAAAACGCCGGAAGGAAGGCAAAAGAACCGACGGGTGGAATTATTTATTTACATCAGGCAGTAATCCCTGCTCTTCACTTACCTTTAATTTTCAACAATAAACCTGAACTGTATATGGAAAATTTGATTCATTATTGGTGGGTGATCGTAGTACTCATCATTTTTTTCGGTTCTTTTTTTACGATTAACCAGGGCTATATCGGGGTTATCACCATGTTTGGTAAATACCAACGTACTGCTCTTCCTGGATTGAGAATGAAAATCCCGATCCTGGAAACTGTCTACAAAAAAATTTCTTATCAAAATCGTTCTGTTGAACTGGAGTTCCAGGCCATCACGTCTGACCAGGCCAATGTCTATTTCAAATCGATGCTGTTATATTCCGTACAAAACCAGGATGAAGAAACGATCAAGAAAGTAGCTTTCAAATTTGTCAGCGACAGGGACATGATGCAGGCGCTCATTCGTACGATCGAAGGCTCTATACGAACCTATGTAGCGTCAAAAAAACAAGCGGAAGTGCTGGGGTTGAGAAAAGAGATCGTTGAATATGTAAAAGAACAGGTTGATCATGTATTGGAAAACTGGGGTTATCATTTACTCGATCTCCAGATCAATGATATCACTTTTGATAAAGTGATCCTCGATTCCATGAGCAAAGTAGTTGCATCGAATAATTTGAAAGCGGCGGCTGAAAATGAAGGACAGGCATTACTGATCACAAAAACAAAAGCAGCCGAAGCGGAAGGAAATGCGATAAAAATTTCCGCCGAAGCGGAAAAAGAAGCAGCGAGATTACGTGGCCAGGGTGTTGCTTTGTTCAGACAGGAGGTAGCGAAAGGTATGACAGAAGCTGCCGAGCAAATGAAGCAGGCAAACCTTGACACCAATGTGATCTTGTTCAGCATGTGGACAGAAGCCATTAAGAATTTTGCTGAGTTTGGAAAAGGAAATGTTATTTTCTTAGATGGCAGTGCTGATGGAATGGAAAATACAATGAGACAGATACAGGCGCTGATGGTGAAGCCTGTGGGTGCGCCGAAGTAGTTGAATATTTTGTTACGAGTTATGTGTTATGAGTTATGTGTGGGCTCACTGCAGTCATAACTCATAACTCATAACCCATAACATCATCCTCAAACAGACTCTGCTGTTAAAAAAATCAGAAACTCCCCAACTCATACAACGTCGCATTGCTTTTTTCGTTCATTCACATATTGTTGAAAAAATTGCAACGGCGGTCATTAGCTATATGCTACTTTTAACCCCTAATCAGAATTAAATTTTCCATATACAGTTCA
>JGI24806J26614_1000773_pt1 | contig 10679 bp, 9 predicted proteins | sample Kansoi200umMDA_FD_26614 | JGI IMG/M metagenome (IMG submission 26614) | reverse complement strand
TGGAGTTTTGGAACACCCTTAAAAAGTAGCTTTCTTGATTTTCTAATCCGATATCGGATCCTTATTTTTCATTTCTTATTCTTGCCGCTCTTTTTCTCCAGATACATGTTTGTACCTTTGAGGAAGTCTATGAAAAAGTGTTACTTCTTTTCCTTCGCTGTCCCGCTGTTTATCTTTTTTTCCTGCAGCGGGCAAAATGCGCCCGGTAGCAAAAGCCTGGACGAACGAGTGATCCAATTTTTGCAGGAACACAAGAATAAGTGGCACGACCTGAATGTGCCCTACTCTGATGGCCAGGCGCTGTATGACATCATCTTAAAAAACAAGTATACTTCCGCTTTAGAAATAGGTACCTCTACCGGCCATTCCGGCATCTGGATCGCCTGGGCCCTCAGTAAGACTGGTGGTAAACTCATTACTATTGAAATCGACAAAGGCAGATACGAGGAGGCCTTGAAAAATTTTGAAGCCGCCGGACTGTCTCAATATGTCGATGCCCGTCTGGCCGATGCCCATGAACTTGTAAAAAAATTAGAGGGCCCTTTTGATTTTGTATTTTCCGACGCAGATAAAGACTGGTACCTCCAGTATTTTAAAGATGTTGACCCGAAATTAAAAGCGGGCGGTTGTTTCACCGCGCATAATGTACTGAATCGATTTAGCGGTATTGATCAATTCCTTGATTATGTATGCACCCTGAAAAATTATTCTACCACGATTAACCGCAGCAGCTCTTCAGGCATATCCGTTAGTTACAAGAAATAAATTGTATAACTACTTGTTGCGCATCAACAGATTTGAGATGGATCGTCGATAATTATTTTACACCTTTAGCAGGGTTCCAGGAACCTTGTAGCTTTCGTATATAAAGGATCTGGCCAATGTGGTATGCGTTATGAGTGCTAATGTGTGCAATAATGGAATACCAGGACTGTAATTTTTTATCATCTGCATTTTCTATTGCCTTTTCCCATCCGGTTAGAACATCATCTAATTTTTTAACCGTTGCAGTCCAACTGTCCTTGTCGAATGTGGCAAAAGTCTCATCGTTATTACCATTGAATGCAGCAGGTGCGCCGCCATTAAATTTCACCAGTTCTTCATTATCCCAGAATATTAAATGATTAGTCAGCTGACCGATGGAATGATCCGACGTATCTTTTCTCCACATGGCCTGGTCAGCGGTCAATCCGTCAAGAGCGGGGATAGCAGGCACAAACCATTCTTGTTTGTTATGGGTTGTCTTGAGCTGATCAAGCAGAATGGATTTTAAGGTGGGTGTCGGTTTATTCTGGGCATGTAAGGAAACTGATATTGCCAGGAGGAGGAATAACATTGCATTTTTCATTGTATAGTTTTCTGAAAATTAAAGAATATTATTCTCATAGGAATCAAAGTCGCTGCTCTGCTGGCTTTTTTTCCTGTAATGATTAGGTGGAGACCCGGCGGCTTTAAAAAGTAGTCAGAAAAACCTGTATATTCATCACCCCCAAATTAAAACTATGTCGACCATCGTTATTAAAAAGGAATCCATTGATTTTTTGAAAACCCTTTCGAAAAACAATAACAGGGATTGGTTCAATAGCCATAAGGACAAATTCACAGAGGCGCACAATAATATCATTGCTTTCGCCGATGCCTTATTGTCTGAAATGAATAAACATGACAGGATTGAGACGCCATCGGGTAAAAAAAGCCTGTTCAGGATTTATAAAGACGTTCGTTTTTCCCACGATAAAACGCCCTACAATACCCATTGGAGCGGGGTTTTCAAAAGAGCTACAAAAAAATTGCGCGGCGGCTATTATTTCAAAATTAAGCCAGGCGGTTCCATGTTGGTTGGGGGCTTCTGGGGCCCGGAGACACAGGATATGAAAAGAATCAGACAAGACATTGACTTCAATTATAAAACCTGGAGAAAAAGAGCGGCAAGAATAAGAAATGAAAAATAAGGATCCGATATCGGATTAGAAAATCAAGAAAGCTACTTTTTAAGGGTGTTCCAAAACTCCAATCCCGATAGCTCGGGACCAAACTACAAACTTCGCCAGACTCCAAACTCTAATAGTGTCAATTAAACCAGACAGCATATCCCTGTTTACGCAATTGCCAGGCAAGCTTTTCTTCCATCGCCAGTGCTTCTTCCCGGGTCATCGGTTTTAAATTTAAATGATGGTAAAGACTGGGCCTCAGGTAGGAACCATACTTCTTCACTATGGCGGAGGATAAATTATGTCCCTTTTTATTTCTATAACCGGTTTTGTGTTGTTTAAACCGCTCTGCCGGCGTTTTACTGGTCATACCTACATACAGGCATTCCAGGACGCCATTAAACTGTGGATTAGCAGACCTGAATTTAGCGTTTTCGGTAAATACCCGCTTTGACAATTCAATGACGTAAACCTGGTAAGTTGTATTTGGCACTAATCTTTACTCTTTGACATGCAATGTAAGAAGTGTGAAATAAATATCCCCGGTAAGGATGCCTCTGCGATTGCTCCCGGTATTTTTTTACCGACATTATGTGGCGCAGATTTTGTGCCCGGAATTTGAAAATGGGAAAATATGGCAACTTCTAAAAAACAACGCGTCAAGAAGCCGGCTACAAAAAAAATAGATCCGGTGGTCCACTTTGAAATGCCTGCGGAGGACCGCAAAAGAATGGCTAAATTTTATACTAACGCATTTGGCTGGAAAATGCAAACGCTAGGCGACGAAATGGGTAACTACGTACTGGCAACCACGGCATCGGAAACGGACAAAGCAGGAAGGCCTAAAAGAACGGGAATAATCAACGGTGGTTTTTTTACAAAAGACAATAGCAAGCCGGCTCAATATCCATCGGTAGTTATTGCGGTTGATAGCATTAAGAAGTCGATGAATAAAATCATCAGGGCGGGAGGAGAGGTGATAGGCGAGCCAATGGAGATACCCGGCTTTGGAATGTATGTATCATTTTTCGATACAGAGGGCAATCGTGTTTCAGTCATGGAGCCGACCATGGAAATGAAAGAAAAAACAAAAAAGTGACGAGGCGTTAAATATGCTATTCCTGCTCAAGTCGTATCTAAGACATCGAAAAGGTTTCGGGATGCGTTGTAAACAAATATTGTTATTCCGATCTCGTTTAGTCCATTTTCGTCAATTCCAGGCTGCGGACGAAGAGATTGATCAACTCCGCCGACAGTTATATCAAATGGTTTAAATAGACGGGTGGCATATAGTCATTCCCTTTTCAATACCCTTGCCGGATTGCTCTTTGCCACTTTCAGGGTTTGCAAACCAATCATTGTACCGGCAATAATCATAACGATAAGGAAACCCAGCAGGACTTCGACCAGGCGGAGCGGCTGATGATAGGCAAATTTTACCAATACTACCTTTTCGAAGAATAACCAGGTAGATGGCAGCGCTATCAGGGCGGAAAGTATAAGCAGAAACAAGAAGTTTTTACTCATCAGGTAGATCAATGCCCGTTCGCCGGCGCCCATCACTTTGCGGATGCTGATTTCTTTCAAACGTTTTTCGGTAGTATATACTACCATACCGAATAAACCCATCGACGCAATGACAACTGCCAGCAAAGAAAAGAAACCGATGACACGGACCGTTACAGAAAACTGGCTATAGGCTTCCTCAATCTGATCATCATAAAATTTGGCATCGAGCTGGTGCAGTTTATCTATTTTACGCCATGCTTCGTTTACCCCTGCAAGAGCCGCCGTAAGGTTAGGCGTTTCTATTTTTACATTGATATATCCGGGATTTTCATCGCCGGAATAACGGAACATGACCGGTGATATTTTGTCCATCAAGGTTCCATAGTGAAAGTCTTTTAATACGCCGGCAATGGCTAATTTTTTTCCGTCGATATTTACGATTTCACCGATCGCTTTCTGCGGATCGCCTTTTCCAATATTGAAGCGCTTAATCAGTTGTTGATTTACAATCGCTTCGGTTTCCTGTCCCTTTATCGGACGATTACTGAAATTTTTCCCCGCCAGCAGTTTATAGCGATGCACACCCAGATAATGTTCATCGATAAAGTTCAACATCACTTGGGCAGAATCTTGCGGATCATTATATTTCATTTGTGTGCCATAGTTGCTTCCAAGGCTTGATATCAACAGCGATTTGGAAATATCTTTTACGGCCGGTATCGCCGATAAATCCTTAATCAAAATGTCCGTATTATTCCCCTGCATTTTTATATTCAGGATATTTTGTGTGCTAAAGCCCAGGTCGTAGGTAAGAAAACTCCGGTATTGGTTATAACCGATAACAGTGGTTGTTATAAAGATCAGGGAGAAGGTATACTGTACCACGATAAGCGACTTGCGGAGGTTTAAATGACGGAATATCTTTAAGGTGGAAACGTTATTCAATACCTGGATCGCAGTGATACGGGAATAAAATAAAGCCGGCAGGATACCTGCTATAAAACCGGTCAATACGGCGAAGACTATAAAATAAATTATCAGTTTCGGGGAAAGTTGCAGCGAAACAATACTCTGCACGAAGGAATGCAAGGATAGAAATGGTGTTCGCAGCAATAAAAAAAGAGCAAATGAAAACAGCAGGGCCAGTAAAGAAATCATTATTGACTCCGTAATAAATTGTCCCATCACATGGCCTCTTAATGCACCGATCACCTTACGGATACCGACTTCGCGGCTGCGGCTTAGTGAACGTGCAATGGATAGATTCGTGTAATTAAAACAGGCGGAAATAATAACAATTAATGCCAGCCCGCCTAAAATAAAGACAGCTATTTTATTTATAGTAGGCCCAATTTCATTGCCAAGGTGGCCTCCAACAGCTATATTCTTCATCGGTTGCAGCGATATACTGATCTTTCTGTTCTTAAGGTTTGCATTTTCAGTCGTACAAAGTTTATCAATGGCCGCCTGTACCGTAGCGCTTTTGCCTTTCTCCGCCAATACGAGATAAGTATAGTTGGAATAAATATTTTCCCAGCTCATTAGTTGTCCGTCGGCATTAGCGCCTTTCTGATCGATAGTAGAAAAAGAAGCCAGCGCTTCAAACTGCAGATGCGATAATTTGGGGATATCCTTAACAACGCCGGTAACGATATAGCTATTCGTGTCCATTTTCACGACACGCCCCAAAGCGTCACTATTACCATATAGTTTCTTTGCTGACTGCTCCGTCAATACTAAAGAATAAGGCTTTTGTAATGCAGTGGCGGGGTTCCCTTTTAGCAGTGGAAAGCTGAAGACATCAAAGAAAGATTCACTTGCCCAAAGACCAGAAACCGGCACTGTTATTTCGCCTGTATTCACATCGCCGCCGAACCCTCGCTGCATAAATACAGATGACTCAATTCCCGGAATGGTTTGCTGTATTTTTCTTCCCGCCGCAAGCGAGGAAGAAGCCAGGTTCATGGCGGACTGGCCATCTATGCTATCCGATGTAATGATTCGAAAGGTCCTGTCCTTCTTTGCCTGAAATGCATCATAGGAATATAAATCGGACAGAAAGGCGATGACCATTAAACCGACGCACATGCTTATAGCCAGCCCGGTTATATTTATTGCGGCGAATAATTTATGGCGGACAATACTGCGGCCGGATGTCTTTATATAACTCCTGATCATGTTAGATTGGGATAAGGGATTAGATAAATGGGGTTTGCGAAGAATGTAAGGTTTGAAAAATTTAAGGACGTCGATTATATAGATAAATTTTGCGCGTTTTAGGCCCTTGCTTTCAACATTGCGATGAAAAAATTCATGCAGGTCACCCTGCAGATCTTCCAGCAATTCGGGACGACAGTACCATTCTAAAAATCGTTCAGCCCAGCGCGGCGGATGAACGGGTTCTTTTTCTTTCATCAGTTTCGCTTTAAGGTTAGACCAGGTATTTTACTCCACAGCTCATCCCGCATTTCTTTTGATTTGACAAGGGCTGCCTTTCCGGCCATCGTGATAGTATAATATCTCTTTCTTTTACCTCCCCGCGTACTGGTCGCTTCGCCTAATTTACTCTTTACAAAATTTTTTTCTTCCAGCCGGTTTAAAACAGCATGGACGACTCCCAATTTCACACTACGGCCGGTATGTTTTGACAATTCATCGCTAATAGCTACGCTATAGGCTTCATTGAGAAGAGCTGCAACAGTCAGTAAAACAATTTCCTCAAACTCTCCCAGATGGGTTCCTTTCATACAAGAGATGATTAATTACGTAAATGTATGTAAAATAACTGGCGGTTATTTACCGCTTAAATAAATTTCCCGTAATACCCGGTCGTTAAACCAGCTTCTTGAGGTAGTTATAACTGTTCGTTACATTCTGAAGAGGTTGGGGTGCTCCATCCTGCTCTACGAAAAAATATTGCATGCCTGACTCCTTTGCATGAGCGAAAATATTTTTGAAATCGACTATTCCTGTTCCAACTTCAGCGGGGTTCTTTGTGTTTTTATCCAGGTCTTTAACATGCCATAGTGGGAACCGACCGGGATGAAGATTGAACAAAGCGACAGGATCCTGGTTTGCTTTTGTGGCCCATGCCAGGTCGAGCTCCATCTTGACAAGATTCTTATCCGTATTCGCCAGAATATAGTCGAATGGACGATGCCCTTCAACATCATCAAACTCGGTCGTATGGTTATGATAGGCAAACTGCACACCCGCTTTCCGGCAGGCCTCGCCTGATTTGTTGAATACGTCGACCGCTGTTTTGATCTCATCCATGGTGTTCACCGGAATACTGGAACATACCAGGTAACCGAGTCCGCCTTCGGCCGCATTATCCGCCAGCTGTTGGTAGTTTTCTTTGAGATTAAGAGATTTTGGCGCATTTTTATAGCGTTCCATCATTTTTTGTATGCGAACCGAATCTTCTGCTGTTTTGGCCATTTTCATGACTTGCTCCATCGAAAATGGAGCGCCACCAACATGTGCTGAACGCCAGTTTAACCCGGCTTCTTTTACCATGGTAGCAAATTCTTTAGGCTTAAACCCATAATAATTTCCTTTTTGTGATCCCGCACTTTCCACTTCTTTGAAACCAATTGCCGCCAGCTTTTGCAGTGTACCTCTGGCATCAGTCGTCATTAAATCGCCCAGAGTGTATAGTTGCAGCCCGATCGCCTGCGTGGGTTTATTAAAGAATCCATTTATGTTATCAAGTCTTGACATGGCGAGGCCAGTTATTGCAAAGAACCCTGCCTCTTTTATAAATTTCCTTCTGTTTGTCATAACTGTAATTTTATCGTGAAGAAATATCCGCCTCAAAATTTTCAAGTAAGGTAGAACTTATTAGTTTATCTACTATCAATTATTACAACATCCTCTTTCCCGATCCTTGCAAAAGAGACAATGTTTTAATACTAAATGCAAATGGAACCTATCAGCTGACCGATGCAGGTATAGCCTGTTCTCCTGTGATGAATGATACTGGAACATGGGGACTATCAGGAAATACACTGACAAAAGATGGAGGCCCCACTACTATTGAAAGTTTCGATTGCAAAACTTTAGTCCTTGTTGTTGCGGATACCCAAACGCCAGGAGATAAATTGAAGATTATCCTTGCAAAACAATAGTAATTCGTCCACCCCGGGGTTTAATTTCAATGATTTTCAAAATAAAAGGCTGTACCGGCGAACCCCCGGGTTTAATCTTTCAGTAACTTTCCCGGACATTCAACCGGATAAAAAAATGAAAAAACTTATTACCTGTTCGCTGTTAGCCCTCTGCACATCATACCTGAAAGGCCAGGATACCGCTTTTGTGAACCCCAATACCCGCAGTAAAGAATGGCAAATCATGTTTAATGAAAAACTGAGCAATGCTCTTTTTCCGGCTGGCGTATGGACGATGGACAAGGAGGGTGTATTGACTGCCAGCAAAGATGAAGCGATCTGGAGCGAAAAGGCCTATGATAATTTTGTTTTGGACCTTGAATTCAAAAACGCCCACGGCACCAATAGCGGCGTTATTGTCCATGCCAGCGATATCAAGGAATGGATACCTCATTCTGTTGAGATACAAATAGCCGACGATTATGCTGACGAATGGGCAAAAGCAAATCCCAATTGGCAGTGCGCAGCCATTTTTGGCCACCAGGCTGCGACGCAGCGTACAGTAAAAAAAGCAGGGGAGTGGAACCACTACACCATTACCTGTAGAGGTCGTAAAATATGGGTTGTTCTCAATGGTGTCCTGGTGAACACATGCGATATGAGCCTTTACACGACGGGCAGAAATAATACAGATGGAAGTTTAGCGCCGGAATGGTTGCCCAATCCTATGGCTTCCCTTCCTCTGCATGGTCATGTCGGTTTCCAGGGCAAACATGCGGGGGCACCCATCTATTTCAGGAATATAAAAATTATGGAATTGCCATAACGATATAAACAAACCTGTACCCAAACTGTTTCTATATTTAAATGACCAATCTTTGAAATACTTCACCCACAGTTTATTTCTCAGTTTACTGACACTAACTTCGACAACTCTCTTTGCCCAGAATAACTTAGATAAAGTGGGCCTTAGTGGCACAGCGCCTTCTTCAGCGGCCTACAGCATGCGGTTGCTCAGCAGCAGTTATTCCGGTAATGCGATACAGGTGCGGAGAAGCAGCGATAATACGACACAATCCATCGGCTTTACGGTAAATGGCGACCTCGATACCAATGCATTGAAATCGTTTACCGGCGCAGGCGATGCGTTCATTTCAATATGGTATGACCAGACCGGCAATGCAAAAGACCTGTCACAGCCGACAATGTCCCATCAACCCGCCATTGTAAGCAGCGGTGTAATTTACCGGGAGAATGCGAAGCCATTCATCCGCTTCTTTGGTGTGATCGCAAGCGCAAATTATAAGTCCCTCAATCTGGCATCCCAAATGACGGTGGTCGGCCATGTTTCGGCGGTTCACCGTTTTGAGCCAACGGGGGATGGTTTTATATTGGGACATACAGGCGTATATTACTGGCACTCCAATCCGGTATCCACCCTGATTAGTAGCGTTTATGCGTCAACGTCAGTAAAAGGCGGCACCGGCTGGACTAATGGCACGGCTTACTCACCCGTATCCATGCCCTGGCCGTCAGTTTTATCGATTAATGAGATAGCTCCCTTAACGGCAAATTCCCTCACAAATTGGGACAATATCGGCACCGACCGTATTACGGCCCATAATACGACTGGCGGGGGTGGATATAGTGAACTAATTATTTTTCCAGCCGCATTATCGGCTGGCGACCGCCATATTCTTGAAGGCAACCAGGCGTCTTATTTTGGGATCAGCGTCATTTTGCCACTAACCTGGACCAGTTTTACAGGCAGGGCTGGTAAAAGCACGGTGCGGCTCGATTGGGAGACCGCGGCAGAGCTGAATACAAAAGAATTTACCGTTCAGCGAAGTACTATCAGTAACCCGTGGTTGAATATCGGCAATGTGCCTGCCGTCGGTAGCAGTTACGAAAGCCGGAAGTACCGTTTTATGGATGAACATCCGCTTGCGGGGCCAAACTATTACCGCATTCTTGAGACAGACCTGGATGGCCGAACAAGCTACAGCAAAACGATTCAGTTGAATATTGAAGCCGATGTCTCCGCATTCAGTATAATGAATAACCCCGTAATAAATGGTCTTTTACAAATACAATCCACAAAGCAACAGATAGTATCACTTTATAACGCTGAAGGGAAGTTAATTTGGAAAAAACAATTTGACTATGGGCTACAGAACATACAATTAGGAGCTGCCGCAAAGGGTATCTATTTTCTGAAAAGCGATGAAAAAACAATCCGGTTGTTCGTTCAATAGTCGCAAGACATCTAAGTAAAGAAACGTGCAAATGGACAATGGTTTATTTCTTCATCCATTTATTCACAACAAATTTTCCTAAAGCAGCACCCATTATCAAAGCGGTTTCATTATCGGTACGAAAATGTATTCCGGCATAAAATCTTGAATCGGCACAATCCTGGGCCAGTTGGTGAAACTCCCTGGCATCAGCAGGGAAAAAATATTCCAGTACAGCGCACGAAGTTGCAGCCCCTGCCGCATGACCAGACGGATAACCCGGAAAAGGCGGCGTAGGTATCAGTGATTTATAAGTCGTATCATACTGGTCTGGCCTGATTCCCCAGTACGTATATTTCGCGTCAAAGATGGCGATGACGGCGTCGTGATAAGCGGTATTCAGCACGGTGTATATGCGTGAAGCTGCAGGAGCATCGTCCTGAATATGATATTCAAACATTTTTTTGCCTGCCAGTTCGCTCCACGAGTCGGATGCGTTGGCCCAGTAATAAGCAAGCGAGGCAGAATGAAATGTTTGCTTGAAATTCCTGAGCTCATTCATGTCCTTTTCAAAATCAGGTGGCGGCGCGGGTCTGAACTGGTTGGCCGTATCGATAACGATCGGCTTGAATAAAGACATCGTTATACCAAGGGGATACTTCCCTGTCCATTTTTTGGGATCCTTGTTCATGGAACCATCCCATTTGATGGCGGACCCGTCATTCTTCGCCTGTTCAATAATTTGTTTGGCGACCTGCTCTCCCAGCTTCCAGCCTGCTTCGGCATCGCTGGGAAATTGAACGCCGGCATCAACCCGGGATTGCGAAGCAGCATGCGCCATCTGAAAAATCGAATCGGCTTTTTTAGGAAAAAAATAGGCCAGCATATACGCCGCC
>JGI24806J26614_1000771_pt1 | contig 10689 bp, 8 predicted proteins | sample Kansoi200umMDA_FD_26614 | JGI IMG/M metagenome (IMG submission 26614) | reverse complement strand
TTATGATAATGGAAAAGGCATAGATCTAAAAACCATACAATTTGGAAAAGGCTTTGCCAATATCCAGGAAAAAACAGATGCCTTTGACGGCAGCTTTAGTTTGGAAAGTGTGGCCGGTAAAGAGGGCTTTAAAGTAGAAGTGATTATTTAATTTTTATGAAGGCGTGTCTATTATCCTTAGTTTGGCATAATTCAGCATAATCTTTTTTTCTCCGTTCAATTCAAACATCACTGTTGCTATCGGGTTGTGTGCGGCGCCTTCCATCTTCAGCACTTCACCAAAACCAAATTTTTGATGTTCTACTTTTTGTCCTGCTTGTAAATTGCTGGTATCACTGGCGATAAAGTCTGCTGAAGGTGTATGTTCTTTTGTTTGCGGCCGGGCTGGAACTAAATAAGAGGGCTTGCTTTTTTCTTCTTTTTTTGCCGGAAATGCAGGCTTGTTAAAACCTCCGCCCATTCTGTCGAATGCGCTGCCACCACCCCAGTTATTCCCGCCAAAACCTTGCTGGTTACGAATGCCGCCACCTGCAAAACTTCTATCTAAAAAATCAGATGGTACTTCATCAATAAACCTGCTGGGTTCATTCTGTTGTAGTTGTCCAAAACGATAGCGGGCATTGGCATACGTTAGCCATAATTTTCTTTTGGCTCTTGTAACTGCTACATAAAACAACCGGCGTTCTTCTTCCAGCTCTTCCCGAGTATTAATACTCATACCACTGGGGAAAAGTGTTTCCTCCAGGCCACCAACAAATACACAACTAAACTCCAGCCCCTTAGCCGCATGTATAGTCATCAGCTTTACACTGTCTGCATCTTCTTTATCATTATCCGCATCTGTAAGCAAAGTGATCTGCTGTAAATAACCTCCTAAACTTTTATCTCCCACCTCACCATCTTCTTCGTTCATCGGTGTTTCTGTAAACTCTTTTATTGAGTTGAGCAATTCCTGAACGTTCTCGTACCGGGCAACACCTTCTGTAGTTTTATCATTGAACAGTTCTTTTACCAGCAAGGTATTTTTTCCCACAAGCACGGCTACATCGTATGCATTTTTTTTGTTTAATTCACTTTGAAACATCTTGATCATCGTAACAAAGTTGCTGATGGCTTCCAGCGTACCTGCTTTAAAACCAAACATGGCAGCACTCTCCATTATTTGCCATAAAGTAACGCCACGTTCATTTGCCGCTAATACAGCTTTTTCAATGCTGGTTTTACCAATACCTCTTACAGGATAATTGATAATTCTTTTCAGGGCTTCTTCATCACTTGGGTTTACAACTACTCTTAGGTAAGCGATATAATCCTTTATTTCTTTACGTTGATAAAACGACAGGCCTCCATAAATGCGGTAAGGAATATTCATCCGGCGGAGACTTTCCTCATAGCTACGGCTTTGGGCGTTGGTGCGGTATAAAATGGCAAACTCGTGGTTAAAATAATGGTTACGGAGTTTTTCTTCCTGGATACTATCGGCCACAAATTTTCCTTCTTCGTTATCTGTAGCGGTTCTAACTAACTTAATTTTATCGCCATCGCCTTTATCAGTCCAAAGAGTTTTTGGCAACTGATTTTTATTGTTGCTGATTATTTCGTTGGCAACNTTTAAAATATTTTTTGAACTCCTGTAATTCTGCTCCAGCTTTACCACTTTCACATCATCGTAATCTTTTTCAAACTGCAAAATATTTTGGATAGTGGCTCCCCTAAAACTGTAAATGCTTTGTGCATCATCACCCACCACGCAAATATTTTCATGCATGGCGCCAAGTAGTTTTATGATCTCGTACTGGGAGGTATTGGTATCCTGGTATTCATCAATCATGATGTATTTAAACTTGCGCTGGTACTTGCTTAAGGCGTCCGGATGATTTTTTAGCAGCTCATACATTTTGAATAAAAGATCATCAAAATCCATGGCGCCATTTTTAAAACAGCGTTTGTTGTAGGCGTCATAAATTCTTCCGGTGGCGGGTCGGTTGGCTCTTGCATCTTCCTGCTGTATGGCCCAGTCATCCTGGTATTCCTGTGGGTTAATCAGACCGTTTTTAGCTGAAGAAATTCTGTTATAAACTGTATTGGGCTTGTAATGTTTGTCATCCAGCTCCATTTCGTTGATCACTGTTTTGATTACGCTTTTAGCATCGTCAGTGTCATAAATAGTAAAATTATTGGGGTAACCAATTTTGTTTGCTTCGGCCCTTAATATTCTGGCAAAAACGCTATGAAAAGTGCCAATATATAAATTACGGGCTTCATGGTTTCCAAGAATTCTCTCTACTCTTTCTTTCATTTCCTTTGCCGCTTTATTGGTAAACGTAAGCGCCAGTATGTTAAAAGAGTCTATATGATGATAGCCCATCAGGTGGGCAATACGGGTGGTTAATACTTTTGTTTTACCGCTGCCGGCCCCCGCAATGATCATAATGGGACCATCTTTATGTAATACCGCTTCTCTTTGCGGCTCATTCAATTCTTCTAAGTAGGACAACATCTGGCGAAGTTACGAATAGCAAAGAAGTGCTCAGGTGCTGTGGGAAAATAATTGCCGTACAACCGTGCAAAAAAAAGGCCTGGTAATTAGCCAGGCATATTAAATTAAATAGATAAAACATTTATCAGGCAAATTCTGCCATGCTTTCTTTGACCTCCGGTAAAAAGAGATACCAGCAAATAGCCAGCAACAGGCAGTTCTCATTGATAGCATCCGCAGATGTTCCGTTGCCAGCAGTATTTAAACTACAAGCAATAATTTTCTGATGAGAACTATTATAAATAGTAAGGTCAGCTTCGGGGTTATTTTTAATATCAAAAAAATATTTTTGGGATTCTATATAAACCAAACCGCTTTCATTTAGTTTTTTATCGTGGCTGATATGCCCTATTTGTAATCCGTACTCGTTTGTGATATTATACCTGCCTGATAATCCCCCGGCCATTTGAATAAAAAACAACCTTTGCTGATCAGCACATACAATTCTTGCAGATTGCTGCTGAGGATTAAACTTGGCGATCACTTTTGGCTGATCGTGTTCAGTTAGGTGATATTCCTGTATGACTCCTCTTTGGTGGTTAATTAACGTGCATTTCATGCGGAAAAAGTAGAACTTAATCCTGACAGAAGCAATGAATATCGGGTTGGTAACAATTATTTAATATAGCAATTGTGGAAAAATTTAAGCTATAAATTAAAAAAAATAACACTTATGGGGTATTGTTTAATTCCTGAAACTATCGTCAATTTGTACAACGCCCAAACAATCCCGGGTTTAGGTGAACATATAACAATTTTTTTTGCCCGTTTTCATCCGTTCATTACCCGGCCCAAAATCTTTACAGTAGGTTTTTCTCATGCAGTTTACCCCTTTCTTTTCGAGAGGGGTTTTTTGCAAACTAAATTTTTTACTAAAAAATACTAAAATAATTAGTGTTGATAAAAGAAACTATTTATCTTTGTGTGGAAGATTATTTTTACAGGCATAAAGCAGGTACATCACATAAAATTTAGACAATGAGTAATCCAGAAAAATTAAAGGCGCTAAAGTTAACAATGGACAAGATTGACAAAGACTTTGGCAAAGGATCGGTAATGATAATGGGCGATAAACCACATATAGAACAGGAAGTAATATCAACAGGCTCGCTTGGTCTGGATGTGGCATTGGGCATCGGAGGTTTACCAAAAGGAAGGGTGGTTGAAATATACGGACCAGAAAGTAGTGGTAAAACAACCATAGCAACACATGTAATTGCTGAAGCCCAGAAAAAAGGCGGTATGTGTGCTTTTATAGATGCAGAACATGCATTTGACAGTAATTATGCACAAAAATTAGGGGTAGATATTGATAATTTATTGATTTCACAGCCAGACTACGGTGAGCAGGCGCTCGAAATTGCCGACAGGTTAATTCTTTCCGGGGCACTCGACGTAGTGGTGATAGATTCCGTGGCTGCCCTAGTACCAAAGAGTGAACTGGAAGGTGAAATGGGTGACAGCAAAATGGGTTTGCAGGCAAGATTAATGAGCCAGGCACTTCGTAAATTAACTGCTACGATTTCTAAAACCAATTGCTGCTGTATTTTTATCAACCAGTTAAGGGAAAAGATAGGAGTGATGTTCGGCAATCCTGAAACGACTACTGGTGGTAATGCATTAAAATTTTATGCTTCAGTAAGGTTAGATATCAGGCGCATGGCCCAGATAAAAGATGGCGATGATGCTGTTGGTAACAGGGTAAAGGTGAAAGNAGTTAAAAATAAAGTGGCCCCACCTTTTAGAAATGCTGAATTTGATATAATTTTTGGAGAAGGGATTTCTAAAACAGGAGAGATCATAGATANGGGAGTTGAGTTGGGTATCGTTCAAAAAAGTGGCAGCTGGTTTAGCTATGATGCCAATAAATTGGGACAAGGTCGTGATTCTGTAAAACAATTGCTGCTGGATAATCCTGGCATGNCTACAGAAATTGAAGCCAAGATCAGGGCTAAAATTGTGGAGATGCAGACGGCTTAAAAAAGTTTTTTAATGGGTTAGTAAATATCAAACCATTCCTTTCCAGGAGTGGTTTTTTATTGAATTGATTTTGCTGCCAGAGAAACTGCCAGAACGCTGTTTGTGTTATTCACACAGGTGTTAGCAGATTGTACATCTTAAAGAAGATTAATGATCAAATGTAATTTAGATTTGTACCAACCAACTATCCTGAAAAATGTGATCTGACAATGATTGTACCCTATGAATCAAAAAATCTATAATGACCTAATGTATCCTTCAAGTATAGAAAAATTTTCTACAATGACCAATTATAAAATACAGTCAATATTTTCTTTACTGATATTTTTTAGCTTGACTTCAACTGCGCAAAATGATCTCAGACTGAATTTTAAAAATTCTATTGTATATGCAGGCATAGAAGTTGGTTCAAAGGGGGTAAAAATGAGCGTGATAGAAATAAACCGGAAAAACAAAAAAGGACAGGTATATCAAATTGTAAAAGACACCGCCATTAATTCTGATTTTATTACTTTCTCATCGCCTACTTTTTTTTCTACCCTTGAAGCAATGGACCTACTGTTTAACAAAGCGCTAAAGCAATATGATATTTCTTCAGACAGGATATTTACTGCTGTAAGCAGCGGCGTAAAGGGCCAGGCTGACAGGGAGCATAAAACCGAATGGATAAATAATTTAGCCGACTCATTTAAAAAAAGAATTGCTGAACCCTCCCGGAATTTAACTGCTATAGAAATTGCTGAAGAGGCTAAGCTTAGCCACCTTGGAATTGTGCCGGAAGAAAGACGATACAGTACATTTTTGATAGATATAGGAAGTGGCAATACAAAGGGTGGCTATTTTCCTTTTGGTAACACAACTGATTTTAAACTCTTCCAGTTAAATTGGGGAACCAAGAGTACTGCCAATGCCGCCGACAAACGAAGTGAAGATGATAAAACACTGGTTAATTATCAAAAACAGCTCAGCCGGGTATTATCTGGCGCTGTTGAAAAAGATGCCGTATATGCCGTAAATGAAAGTGGTGCATATAACATGAGTGATTATGTCGCCATCAGCGGCGGTATTGCCTGGTCCACGGCCACATTATTGTATCCTGAACTAATTGATAATGCCGTAGTGCCTGTAACTTATGAAGAAGTGGAAAAACTTGGTGAAACACTGTTTACAAAATACCCAAGCCTGGCGCATGATGTACTTATAAAAAAATTGAACGAAAAGAATTTTGACAAAACAAAAATTTCAAAAGAGATTAAAAATGTACACCAGGTGTTTGATCAGAAATCATTAATGGCTGGCGTAGGCTTGTTACTAAAAATTATGCGGCAATTTAAAGGAATACATGAAGGTAAAGAATTCTACCTTGTAAAAAATGGCCAGGTTGGCTGGATATCGGCCTACGTTAATCAACAAACAAATAAATAGCTCTCAGCAGAGACCACAGGAAAAATGAAAGAGACCAAACCTTATTTATTAACTCTTGTTAGCGTATTCCTGTGCATATCAGTTGTGTTGCTGGCCATCACTGCTTATCTTTATTTCCAAAGCAATTCACAAGCTGCCACTGTTGTTTCATTAAATAAAAATCAGGGATCAAAAAAATCCGGTAAAAGAGATTCACTGGAAAAAGTATATACTGCTACTATTAAAGATTTGAACGCCTCTTTTGCTGCCATGCCTGCAGGTTATGATGCTACAAGCCCTTCGATTCCTGATACATCACAAGNTGTTCAAAAACTCCGTGCTGAAATTAATACGATTCTGTCAGATAAAAGCGCAACTGCAGATTTAACAGCAGCACAAACAAAAATTACCGAATTGCAATTAATGGTGGAAGTATTAAAAAATAAAAACATCCAGGTGAGTAAAGAAAATGAGCGGCTTGCTGCGATGCTTGAGAAGGTAAAAAGCACCGAACAAAATACGGAACCAATTAATAAAATGGTAGCAACTAAAGATGCATTTGGAGCGACGATCAATAAGAGTACAAATTTAACGCTGGACAATCTCCAGGTACTTGCTAACATGTCTACTGACTTTTTAGAAAAGGAAACATCCAGGGCCGCAGAGACAGAAAAATTAAGTGGTTCTCTCACAGTTAAGAATAACAACAGCACAGATGAAGTATCGGAACTGGTGTTGGTGGTAACTCAGCCGGATGGAAAAGTATTACAAACATCCAATTGGGAAAATGGAGTTTTTAACACGAGCGCAGGCAAACAAATTTACTCTAAAAAACTTCGGTTTAATAACAACAGCGGGGAGGTAAAAAAATTGAATTTCTCTCTGGAGGCTGAAAAATATCTTCCTGGAAAATATATAATCGAGGTATATCATGATGGCTCTGTGATAGGCAGAACCACAAAGGTTTTATCTTGACAAAACTTAAAGATCACTTAATAACCTCCCCTAATTATACCGATGAATGAAGAAGCTTTTATTTGAAAAAACTGATGCTGTTTTTTATCAATGGCGAAAAACAATTCGTTAAGTTATTGATGTCTCAATAACAAGATTACGCCCCCCTATATTTTTATCAAAGCTTGCAATAATGCTTTTAGTTCCTGTGGCATGAATAAAAAACTTTACGGGTTGTTGCTCTTCAACTAGCCTGATCATTTCAGTAAATGAAATGGTGGGTTCACACAAAATTACGGCGTCTGTATTTTTATTAATCCCGGTTATATCATCTGCTCTTTTAACGTTGCTCCAATATTGGGGACAGATGTTGTTTTTTATTTTCTCGAACTCAACTGCTGTACATAAAACAACAGCACTATCGCCTGCATATTTTTTTTGCTGTGGAGTTGATTTTTTATTGTAGTTGGTCTTGATTGCAATGATGCTTTTTATCAATAAGGAATATAACAAGGCCTGCATCTGGCCATGATGTTTTTTTACAAACAACAACATCGCACCATAAAAGTGTTGTGTATATTGTTTTGATTCTTTTTGAGTGCTTTCGCCCTTAAAATGAATGACGGTAGTTGCAGGAAAATAATAATTGGCAAAGCCGGCCTGTTGTATCCGATAACTTAGATCAATATCTTCTCCATACATAAAAAATGCTTCGTCAAAACCACCTGTTTTATCCAGCACAGCTTTAGGGACCATCATAAAAGCACCCGGCAAAACATCCACTTTGTTTACTTCATTTTCTGCCAGGTGACCAAGATAGTAGCGGGCAAATAATTTTGAATTTGGAAACAGCTTTGTTAAACCGCTCATCTTACAAAAGGCTGTGAAGGATGAAGGAAATCCTCTTTTACTTTCAGCAAGATAACTGCCACTACCGTCGATCATCCGTACACCAAGGGCGCCGATATTTTTTGTTTGAGAAAAAAATGACAGGCACTTTTCAAAACAATCCTCTGCTATAATGGTGTCTGGATTTAAAAATAAAATATTAGTTCCGGTGGCTAATTTTAGTGCCTGGTTATTTGCTTTAGCAAAGCCTTCATTTTTGTTATTCCAGATAAATTTTACTTGTGGAAAGCGATCACTGAAAAATGTTTCACTTCCGTCATTGGAGTTATTGTCTACAACAAATATTTTTGCATCAATATTTTTAGTTGCTTTTAGCACACTGCTAAGGCATTGCTCTAAAAAGTATTTTACATTGTAGCTTACTATGATGATGGAAAGTTGCAATAAGAAAATTTAATGCGAAATACGAATAATTACATCAGTGTACAAAATGGGTGATTGGCTAAGCACTATTAATACTTTGTTCATACCGGAATAAATTACCGGGATCATATTTGCTTTTTAACTGCCGGAGTTTTTGATAATTAGCTCCGTAATACATTTCACCCCAGTTTGTAAAATTAATATCTGGATAATTTCTGTACTGCGTTTTAATACCATTACTGGTAAAGATTTCCTGTACCTCCTGAAACTTCTCCAATAAGCGAAACTCCTGTTTTGGCATATCCCAGTAAGTTTGTAATTCTGAAAAATAGGAATACTTTCTATGGGGAAAAGCAGCTGCATTTTCAAACTCTCTGTTTTGAATATTGCCTCCTAACGTATTTACCTGGTAGATCATACCGGGAGTGGAAATTACCTTCTCAATTACTTTATTTATAAAAGGTTCAACGGCTGTAAAATCTTCATACAAACCGGCGGAGGCATTTTTAAAGTACAGTGGCTGTTGCCGTCCATAATAAGTTTTCAATGCCTGTTGCAATGGTTGAGCTGTTGTCTTGGTTGTACGCTCTGTTACAGCGTTTAATCCGTTAATAATTTTTTGCAATGTGGCTGTATGCTTTCCAACATTGGTTAGTAAAATATAAACCGTTTTTCCATTCAATACAAAAGCACTGAAAGAATCATTGGGAAGACTGGCTGTTAGTTCGAACCAGGTTTTAAAAATTTCTTTAGTTCTTTCTGCAGTTACCTTATACGATTTAAAACGAAAACTCTGCATAGTGGCCGGTGCCGCATGTGTTTTAAAAATAAGCTCTGTAACTACGCCAAAATTTCCATTATTTCCACCCCTGTTTGCCCAAAGCAATTCCGTATCACTTTCAGAAGATATGATTTGTCCTTTTCCATCAACCATTGTTACACTCTGCAGGCTATCACAGGTAAGTCCAAATTTTCTTGACATCAACCCATAACCGCCTCCCAGCGTAAGACCTCCAATGCCTACACCGGAGCAGGAGCCCCCGGGAATAATTCTCTTCTTTGGCAGCAGTACATGGTACAACGCTGATAAGGTGCAGCCCGGGCCAACTTTTACAGTCTCATTATCTACCCACTCAATATTTTTTAATTCAGAAAGATTGATGACCATCCCACCATTATTGCCCGAAAATCCTTCCATACAATGGCCGCCGCTTTTTACAGCTACCGGCAGGTTGTTTTTAGCAGCAAAGCTAATTGCTTCTGATACAGCATTGGTACTTTTACATAGCGCTATTACCGCCGGGAATTTATCAATTCGTTTATTAAACCCTTTTCTTAGTATTTCATATGCTGCATCACCGGCTTTGTAATACATGACATTGCTTTCTTTAGTGGGCGGAGCTGCGATACATTCCAGATGTGCCAGCTTTTGCAATCGACCTGCGGCAATACTCATTGGTGTTAGCAAGGCTATTTTGAGAAATTTTTTTCGATCTATTTTTTGTGGCATAAAAAATGTTGATGTTTGGGCAACAGGGATGTTGTTGGAAAAAGTTTTTGTTCTGATTCTTTAAATAATTACTCCCTAAATATAAGCTACCGTTCACTTTATAAAAACGCAATTATGCATAAAAAGAAATTAGGATCGCAGGGACTTGCTGCTTCACAACTTGGACTTGGTTGTATGGGCATGAGTGAATTTTACGGAGTACAAAATGATGAAGAATCCATCAAAACTTTACACCGTTCCCTTGAACTGGGTATTAATTTTTGGGACACGGCTGATATATATGGGCCATATAAAAATGAAGAATTGGTGGGAACGGCATTAAAGGGAAAACGATCTGAAGTAACACTGGCAACAAAATTTGGTATTGTTAGAGACCCTGAAAACCCTGCAGCAAGAAGTGTAAATGGAAAGGCTGATTATGTAAAAAAATCCTGTGAAGCAAGTCTCAAAAGATTGCAGACCGAGTATATTGATCTTTACTATCTGCACCGGGTAGATAAAAATACACCTATTGAAGAAACCGTTTCGGCCATGGCAGATTTAGTGAGAGACGGTAAAGTGAGAGCAATTGGTTTATCAGAAGTATCTGTAGCAACACTGCGTAAGGCACATCGGGTACATCCTGTTACAGCCGTGCAAAGCGAATATTCACTTTGGACAAAAGACCCGGAAGATGAAGTGTTACCAGCCTGTGAAGAACTGGGTGTGGCGTTTGTAGCCTACAGTCCGCTTGGAAGAGGATTTTTAACGGGCCAGATAAAAACTGAAAATGATTTCGATGCAACAGATTACCGCCGTTTTTCTCCACGTTTCCAGGGAGAGAACTTTAACAGGAACCTTCAGTTGGTTCAAAAAGTGAAAGAATTAGCAGATAAAAAAAGTTGCACGCCATCACAGTTGGCCTTAGCCTGGGTAATGGCACAGGGAGATTACATCTTTCCTATTCCGGGCACCAAAAGAATTAAATACCTGGAAGAAAATGCAGGTGCAGTAAATATTGATTTTAGCCTGGAGGAGCTGGCAGCCATTA
>JGI24806J26614_1000770_pt1 | contig 10693 bp, 9 predicted proteins | sample Kansoi200umMDA_FD_26614 | JGI IMG/M metagenome (IMG submission 26614) | reverse complement strand
TCTTAGGTAATTTAGATAAGGCTTATACAATGAGCTCAACTTTTAATCCGGATATAAACGCCAACGAATTTCATGAAATTTCCAAACAAATAAACATTAATCACATTAAGAGGGCTTTGAAATCAAAATTCCGTTACGAACAAATCTCAAGGCTTGGCAATAATCATATTATTTACCCTGCCTTTAATGAAGAAAGTTTTAAAAAGATCCTGGGAATGGAACTATCAAAAATTTCAGGAAACATTTTAGAAAGATTTGGATTCAAATTAAGTTTTTCTGAATCTTTCCAAGGCTTGGTCTACCGGGAAGGCGTGTTTCCCACACAGGGAACACGACCGTTATTCAGCACCATATATCAACTGGTAAACACAAAAATTCCTATGCTAATTACGAGGGACATTCTAAATAATAACAATTCTGATTCTATACATTTCAATTTTGTAAAAGATCATGTGAATTATGCATTTTTTAGGAATACAGAATGTGTTTACAATTTTGATGAGTATATACACCTATCGATGGAAAAACTCAGAACTCCTGCAAGAGATGACATGCAGGCTATTACCGCAGTTCATGAATCCGGGCATGCTATAATTAGTATGAAAGCTTTAAAAGTGCTCCCTGAATATATATGCTCAACATCTGCAGATGTAAATAGTACCGGTTTCACGATATCAACAAACAAGTGGAAACACTTTGCCAAGGAGGAAGTGGTACTGCGCATGGCAGAGCTTTTAGGAGGAATTGCATCAGAAAAAATAATTTTCGGAGATAATAAAATGACAAAAGGCTCCGAAGAAGATATCGAAAGAGCAACTGATCTGGCAACCAAAGCTATAAAGTATTATGGCATGGGTTCACTGACAGGTAATATCAATAGTACTGATTTCATGGCAAACAACTCTTACCTTGACAAAAATGGCGAATATAATAATGACGTAAAAATACTCCTGGAGGAGGCTTATGCTCTTTCTGAAAAAATCCTGTTGTCAGAAAAAGTCCTTTTACTAAAAATAGCCGATTATTTAAGTGATGAAAGAATAATGAAAAAAGATCAGATTGAAAGGATAGCGAGGGAATATGGCAGCAGTGAATTTAAAAATATACTATTCGTTGAAGATGGAAATAATTTATATTATCGGAATGAATTGAAGAAGCAGGTACAAAATATTTGTGATTCGCATATTAATAGCAAGGATAATGGTCAAATGATGATCTCATTAAATAAGAAAGTTTGAGGTAAGTATAATTAACACAAGCCTTTAAACGTTTAACCCATGGGTAAGAGGTTATTCGCGTAAATAGGCGAAATGCAATCTTCAATGATCACTGCTTCTTTTAAATTAAAATAAAGACAAAATGACCATTACAGAATTTATTGAGGTTTACGACAAAGATGATAGCATCGTTCTTCTTGAAGGAAAGCGCGAAGTATTAGGAAATGACAAAAGCAAGCTAACTGAACTTGGAAGACTCTTAACAACTAAAACAAAAAAAATACTATTCAGAAGTGGTAATGCCAATGGGGCTGATTACTATTTTTCTGCAGGTGTTTCTTCTGTTGACAACTCCCGCCTACAGGTAATTACACCTTATACCGGGCATCGCGAAAAAACAAACCAGGCTTATGAAACAATCTCTTTGGATGACATCAATATTGCTGCAGAACCAGAAGTTGTTTACCAATCGAAAAAGAATAAAAAAACAGAAAAATTAATAGATCAATACGTCGCTCGTGGCAAAAACGGTAATACAATAAAAGCTGCCTACATAATCAGGGACACTATTAAAGTAATTGGTGCAGAAAATATTAAGCCTGCCACATTTGGCATTTTTTATGACAACCTCGACAATCCAAAAGAAGGAGGTACCGGACATACCATGAATGTATGCGAACAAAATAAAATTCCAATTATTGATCAAAGAATATGGTTCAACTGGTTGACCGGATGAGTAACTACAGCGTATCACGCGAATTACCGCGAATAACGTTAAGAAAGCAGCTATGAAATGGAACACTCCGAAGCGGATTAATTCTTAATAACTTAAATCATCTGCTAAAAGAAAAGGAGCAACAAATAATAGATCGCGTTATCGATAATTTACACACGGGTGAAAAAAAATTTAAGAATAACGACCCATTTACTGTCGATTTCATGGTTGAAGTCGACATAGATTATTATATTAAAAAGGAAGAAAATCCGGCACACGTTTTTTGGAGGATTTTTAATTATGACCGTGTAATAAATAAAGGAGATTTTGGATTGTTGCTTGATAATGATGATTGGAGAGAAATTTACATGCCGGAATTAAAGGAACCATATTGTTATTTGCTTCATGATCTGATAGACCATTCACGTCTCCGAAAGAAAATTTTTAGTCTTGAAAGAATTTGGATAACCATACAAATCAGCGATCAGCTGGGCATTAAAATAAAAAATGACGGGCAAAGCAGGGTGCTTCGATTAAAAGGAAGAGGTTTTGCTTAAAAATTATATCTTTTATGTCTTCAGCCCTTTTAATGTTTTAAAATTAAAGGTACTGATTGCGCAATTCCTCTTACTTTGGCAAATGGACCTTTCACATCTCAGGAAGAAAATTTTAATCTTGAAAAAATTTTGTATAACCATACAAATCACCGATCAGCTGGGCTTACATAATAAAATAGAAAAAATCCATCTGAAACTCTTGGTCGAGAAGTCATAATATTTCCAGAGTTTTCTTATAAGTATGGCGCTGAGCCATTAAAGTTGGATCAAATGGATTTTTTCTTTTAGGCATTTTGATACACATGACTCACATTTCAAACAGGTTTATCTACAAAGTATTTACAAGAAGCTAAGCCTAAATATCAATTATTATCATGGGCTCAGTTTTAGTACATATAATATTCATCAGATTTTCCCGTTATGAACTTTAATTTAAGAATGAAGTACTAATACCGTTTTTGGTTCTTATTGTCCAGGTTATCGCCTTAATTGAAATTGACAATTTGTAATTTAAAAAACTTATGGTGAATAAAATGTTTAGACCAATACGCACAAAAGGTTATCTGGTAGTTGTAAGAGTAAATAACACACTGGAATATCTAAATATGCTCGATCAGTGGGTTCAAAATGAACCTTCTTACAAAGAGGTAGTTAAAATTATAGAAATGTCTAACAAAAAAATTCTATTTGTTATAACGATAAGAAGAATATCCCTGGAGACATTCAAAAATTTTGTTGCAGATTTACCAACAAGTGATTCAATTAAGTTAATGTGCAAGGTTTCTCTTCCATAAAAATGCTCTATCTTTAATGTAGTCAAAAAATAGTTGGCGGTCAACTTTGTATTATCAATCTGAATTTGCTTTGCAATTGATATCAAATCCAATGCTCGGTTCATTTAAGCGCCAGGTGAAAAATTATCTGAGCAAATAGCCCCGAAACTAGGTGCCATCGTTAATATGTAATAGCTACTACTTAATCTGACACTCGGTTAAATTTGGATTAGGTTTTCTTAGGCATTACTCAAAAAATTATTTGAATATGAAGTGGCTAATCCTGTAGCCACTTCATTATTTTCCGAGGTCAGGTTATCCCTTGCAGGTTGTTCCTCAACAGAGCCTGTTTCCGTTTTGCCTGACAAATCAAAGTTATTATCCTTTATCAAAAGTTCATCGATTCTTTTTTCCAAGGCAAGATGCTTGCTGTCAATGAAAGTTTGCATTGGCGTTTTGCCGTAGCAATGCTTACCTGAATGGGTTCGTTCGTTATTATAAATATGGAGCCACTGGTCCAGATCTTCCTGTATTTCAGCAATAGAACTGTACAGCTTTTTTCTAAAAGCAATAGCGTAAAACTCATCCTGGATAGTGCGATGAAAACGCTCACAGATGCCATTTGTTTGCGGACTTCTTGCTTTTGTTTTTGTATGGTCAATACCCTCGATTTGCAAGTATAATTCATATTGGTGATACTCCGGTTTGCCACAGAATTCAGTACCTCTGTCGGTAAGGATACGAAGCAAAGGGATCTCATGTTCTTCGAAAAATGGAAGAACTGTATCATTTACTGTATCTGCGGCAGTAATGGCATTTTTGCGGTCGTAGAGTTTGGTAATAGCTACTTTACTGTAGGTGTCAATAAAGGTTTGCTGATAGATCCTGCCAACTCCTTTTATGTTGCCAACGTAATAAGTATCCTGAGCTCCTAAATAACCCGGATGCTCTGTTTCTATTTCTCCGGTGGCTTCCTTTTTTTCTTTTTTACGCTCCAGGGCAATCACCTGTGCTTCGGTGAGAATCAAGCCTTCCTGAGAGATTTTAGCTTCCAAAGCTTTTAATCGTTTAGGAAAGGTTTCCAGATCATGGCGTTGCCATACACAGCGGACACCACATGGTGATACAAACGTGCCATTCTTACGAAGTTCATTGGATACCCTCAATTGACCTAAGGCGGGTTGTTTGATAGCCATGTCAACCACTAACTGCTCTATCTCTGCCTCTATGCGGTTTTTGTGATTAGGTTTACGCCGGCTTACTTCTTTCAGTGCAATGGCACCGCCTGTTTCATATAACTCTTTGATTCGATAGAAGCTATCGCGTGAATAGCCATATACCTGGCATGCTTCTGATACATTGCCTAATTTTTCTGCTAACTTCAGCAGCCCTAACTTACTTTGGATTAATTTTGTTTCTACATTCATGTCTGACAGTTTTTGAAGTGGTTAAATTGTGTTTGTTGCTATTCCAATTTAACCCAACTGTCAGATTAAGTCAAAACTATTTCACTTAATAAATAGGTTTAATGGTTTTAATCTTGTAGCTATGGTGGGGCTTGGGAAAGGGACCGCTTGAATAATCTTTGTAAGCCACTTTCTAACATGGCACTATCCCGAACCAGGAGTTTATGAAACTGGCGTTCCATAATCTATTTTTTAAACCATTTAAAAACGAATATTATTATCCTTAACAGTTGACAGCGCTATTATGGCGTTGGAAAATGAGGCGCAGGCCTTGCACTTTGTAACGTTGTTTATTGTTTTGCTTTCCCCAGTTGATAACGTTTTTACCACCGCATTTCCAGCAGATTTTTTTGTCATGCCATAAAATTAAAGTAGGGGGCGAAGATGTTGCTAGCTTCGCCTCCCTCTCACACCACTTACTATTCCAATGGTTTTCTTGCATTGCTTCAACCTCATGCAACGCAGTTTCCTTCTTATCCAACCATCGATTACCTCCATCTTTCTTCTCATTCTTGCAAACCTAAAATACCGGAGCCATCCTTTTAGCACAATGTGAAGTTCCTTGACCATTTGATCCATGTTCACTCCCGGGTTGCGCCTTGTGATTTGCTTCACTTTTGATTTAAGTCTTGCTTCGCTTTGTTTGCTCAACCCCAATGTTCCATCCTGCAGCAGGCTATGGTCCAGAAAGTTTAGTTCGTGACCTTTGCATACTCTACTCTTTTGCTCATTGACCTTTAGCTTCAGTTTGGTAGTAATATACTCCGTGATCCGAACTTTTACTCGCCTTGCCGCCACTTCACTGCTTACAAGATTTTTACATCGTCGGCATAGCGTACATACCTTAGTCCTCTTCTTTCAAGCTCCTTGTCCAATTCATCTAATACAATGTTGGATAACAGCGGTGATAATGGACTGCCTTGCGGCGTGCCTTCCGCGCGCTGGCTTGTCAATCCTTCTTTCATAATCCCTGATTGCAAATATGAACGTATCAATCCAAGTACTCTCGCATCCCCAATGCGTCTGCTTAACAGCCACATTAAACGATCATGGTTAACCCGGTCAAAGAATTTTTACAGGTCTAAGTCCACGATCTCCTTCTTACCCTCTGATACATACGTGCAACCTTGTCTGACTGCATGATGGGCGCCACATTTGGGTCTAAAGCGGTAGCTGCCTTCCGAGAAAGTCGGTTCGTATCCAACGCTGAGTATTTGATGCATCGCTTGCTGTATCAAACGGTCTATAACCGTCGGTATCCCCAGTTTACGTACACCTCCTCCTGCTTTTGGTATTTCCACTTCACGTACAGCATCCGGTCTATAGATTCCCTGCTCCAGTTGCTGTTTCAAACAGCTATGGTTGCTACGTAACCATGCTTTCAACTCCTTTACCATCATGCCATCTACACCCGCACTGCCTGCATTGCTCAATACCTGGCGGTATGAGCGCATCAGGTTAATGGCTCCATTATCTTTTCCATTAAACCTCTCGTCGAAGCTCGCTCTGCTGTACATGCTGAAAGCCATCTTTGCGATACCCTACCGCACCTTTCCCGGTGTACAACCGCTACCGGGTGCAGCAGGGTGGCATACATCCCTTCTCCCATCGGGATTATCAAGATGCCTTGTGCCGTTGTCTTCGCTTCTTTCATCGCTTTTACAAATGTGCAGTATCACTGCTTCCTTAGTAATTTGATCCTTCATTGTTCGTGAGGCTTCCACGGCGATCCGTGGCTCGTGTCCCAACTAATATGATCGCTGCTGACTTCTCCTCGGATCTCGCCGATAGAGATCTCCCACGGTAAGCTCTTTTACTTTCAGCAGATGATACAGGATTTACACTCTCGGTTACGGATAACCTTTTTGGCTTCGCAGTCTAATGCCCGCTTACCAACCCTTGATATGCCTTATATCCTGTTTCTTCGTTATCACCTTGCTTTTGCCTTCGGCTTCCTTCAGACCCTGCCTCACGGCAACGCCCTTGCCTTCAGCTAACAGTTCGCAGTTATCAACGTCTGTTCGGGACTTGCACCCTATAGTAAAAGAACATGCATGGCGCACATTGAAAAGGGTTTCAATTTGGTCAATTGAAACCCTTTATAGTATTATGTCCTATGCGATTTTATCAACTATTTTTTACTACATTATCTTTTTAATTGAACCTTGAATTAATTAATCGGCAATGGATGCGAAAAGAGAAAAAACTCAATTTTGTCCGCATCAACATGGAGGAGTTCGGCATTCCTGTGTATTTCTGTCACGTAAACGTTGTATGAAATTGCATCTGGATTTGGATTAACATCTAATGTGTGTCTTAATACTGAATCTTCTAAACCCAATGTGGCTATACCTGTTGCTACTCTCTTATCAAATATTAAAGGATAATTGATCATTTGAAGTGCTTTTCCTAGAAAGTATAAAAACTTTGAAAAATAAGCTACCCTACATCTTGGCATCGGTATAAATGCACGGTGGGCATTAATTATATTGCTTTCTGATAAACTTGCATAGACATCTTGAAAAATCCCGTCGGCTGTGCCTAAATTACTGAGCATCCTTGCGAGTTTCCATGGGCCTCGGTTGTCCGGCCGATTATTCCCCGTATAGCCATGCCCCCAGATCATACTCATGATAAAACCCGTCATTAATGAATTATTATGGTCAGATAAATACGCGATTATGTCCTGTCTCGAGATCCGTTCGAAATAATTTTCTGTTATTTCATTAACCTTTGTTGTTATTAAATCATTACCATATTCAAAGTTTAACCAATGACCTGAGTTAAAGGAAGCCCTGGGTTCTAATATATTTAAATCATTAATTGTTTCCCTGTATGGTAAAAGATTCATTTACTTTTTTTTAAAATGAAGAAAAGCTTTTGATATAAGATATTCGAGGAGATAAAAATATCCCACATTTTAGCACTCATTTAAGGTGTTTCACAAAACGTAAATTTGGTTATTAATATTGTAGTCTACGCAAATTCTTATTGTAGCCAGCACAAAAACAAGTATCCGGTTGTATTCCTCATATTATAGCATGGCTATGACCAACACTGCTTGACATATCTAAGAGGAAATCAATTGACATTTTCCAGTTGAAGGTTGCTTTAAACAAAATTATTCCGTCTTAAAGAGTGTAAATCAACATCTAGAAGATTCTGATCATTGGCATGTTGGGAGGACGCATACAAAATGAAGAGATCAGCCCAAAAATTATTTATTTTATTTGAAATACTGAATTTCTCAAGCTATTTTTCCGTTAGATATTTTCCAGTTTTATCGCAATACTTTTCTTTGAATGTAAATTCTCGTCATGTTTCGCCGAAATAAACAAAAATTCTTCCTTAATCCATTTGCCACCCAAATCTACACCCTAATGCACAATACTTTCATAACTGTCACCAAAGTGAAAAGAGAGCTGTAAGCGGTCCTTATTTTTAGGATTGAATGACACATCAATAGCATTCGGATCATTAACTCGTTCAAGTAAAAACTTGTGGTGACGTATTTCCTGCTCAACATCAATGGAAAATCAAATTACCGGATCGCCAAGCGTTCATCGGGCTGGACCGGTCTGATGATTATTTTACAGTCTCTTTCTATTGTTTATTTCGTAATTAAGTCGTTAATGTTAAAAGTAAAAATGTAATCTTTTGGATAGCATTTAAACTTTGAGTTATTGTCGAAACTCTCTCCATTGTTAAACTCAAATAAATTCTTAACAACATAAATCAGTTCATTTTTTACCAAAGCCATCTCATATTTATTAAATTCAGATAGTCCTTTATTTTTTTCTCCATTAGAAATGATAAAATAATCATCTGAAATAGCCTTAACCTCCATGTATTTCCATTCACCCAATCTATTTTTATATTCAATGTCATAATGTAATTTGTCATTTTTATCAGGTGTTGTAGAGTTACCTGATACCCATTTCACATTTTCAATTCCATATTCACTAACTAATGTGTTATACACTAATAATTCAGCTTTTTTTCCTTTTCGCCTTTTCCCTTTATCGCTTTGATTAGAATGTACCCAACTTCCGTTTCCATTTGAACTTCCATTTAAGATAATTTCTTTAACATTTTTACTCAAAGAGATATCTATTATTTTTCCGGTGGCCGTTACGGCGTCAGAATTAGCATTTTATCAGCTTCGTTTCCAATAGAAAAATTGGTATTTAAGTACTCCTCAATAGCCTCCTTATTTCTGTCAAAGAACAAAAGACTCCCTATGGAATCATCGATAAAATCAGTTTCCTCAACTAAATACTGTTTCAATAAACCAGAATATCGGTTTTCTATTTCTACAATATTAGTAAGTGTGGTATCCATATCAATTTGGAAATACTTTTTAATCCAGGTAGTTAACTTTTCCTTATAGTCAACCAACAGATCGAATTTCATTGATTGAATATCGTTTTCAACAGAATAAATAAATTTAAGATTATACTGGTTAAGCATTGAGATAAACTTTGATTGCTCCTCCTGCAATAAATTCTGTTTTGACCAGAGCAATTGTTTGAATTTATATTCATTATCCTTGATAACTTGTTTAAATCTTTCTTGATGCCAATTAAAAATGCCTTGAGGTAAAATTTCACTCACCTGAAGTGAGAGCTGATCAGATATTTGCTTAATAAGTTCAAAACTAGGTTTGTTTTTGAAAGTTTCAAAGTCAACATCGTTGTAATTTAAAAGTAATTCTATTGCTGTTCCTTCTAATATTTTTTGTTTTAAAATATCGGTGTTTTCAATCGGCTCTTGAAATTGTTTTTCTTTTAGTTTAAATATATTTTTCCAGAATTCTATTTCAATTCTTGAAATACCTAACAATTGAAATACTTCATCTAATTTCTCCCTTCCAAAATCTTGAGTAATTAAATGAATTGTATCTTGTAAGTCATTTTTCAAAATTTGCCTGAAATCATTTTTCAAATCATTAACCTTAAAAATAATAGACATAATGTCGGCAAAAGCATCACAGAAGAAGGAATCTTTTTTTAAGGAGTCTATTGTCTGCGAATTGCTATCTTTAAAATAGAAGTTATCCTTTACATTTATAAACTCTTTTTCTTCAATGTTAATTGCTTCATTCTCACCAAACTCAAAGAAGCATTCACTTACGATATGAATTTTACATTGCTTTAAAGTTTTAGCCTCTTTCTTTTTTGAATCGCCATCCGATATTTTTTTTCTGAGATTCGGGGAGTTTAATCTGTAGGCAAGGATATATGGTTTAATCAAGTCAAACAGTCTACTGAAATCTGCAGAGCAAGGGTTCAGCAGCACCTGCTTTTCATCTACTTGAATTCTAAACTCTCTTAAACTTTTTACACCAAAATATTTTTCAACATTATCCTCTCCCATTCTTTTTGGAAGATTCAGGATATTAAGTGTATTAAGGATTTTTCGGGGTAATATTGTGTTATCAGAATAATAAACATTACAGCAATCTTCATATTCTTCCAGTAATCCCTTTTTAGAAAAAAATACCAAGTCTGCTGGAACTGGATATTTTGATTCCTGCTTTACCAAGCTCTCTAACGCGATCTTATAGATTGTCTGTGTTGCCCTTCCTTTCTTGTTCGCATCTTTTGTAGGAATGGCTTTAATAATTTTATAGACATTTTCAGGCGCAAGCTCATGAAAAGATTCTTTGGCGCCCATCTTAATAAGGATTGCTTTTACTTCTGTTTTATTGATACCAAATTGACTTAGAAATTCATAATCAATCTTAAAATCTTCATTAATAAGTTTGTTCAAATCTTCACCTCCTTCTTCTAAAACGAATTTCGTAAAGATATTAGAAGCAATAAATTGATAGCGGATATATGAATATTCCGGTATTATAGTTGGACGCCATCTAGTAAAAAACCAATCTATTCTTTCACTATTCGACTCCAATTTTTGCCGAATTTGTTCATCTTTTAAGATTAAGAGAATTAGATTACTAATC
>JGI24806J26614_1000769_pt1 | contig 10696 bp, 6 predicted proteins | sample Kansoi200umMDA_FD_26614 | JGI IMG/M metagenome (IMG submission 26614) | reverse complement strand
TTTTCATTTTATCTTATTCTTCTTTTGTTATACAAGCTCTTTTCGCTGCAAAAATAGTTAACCAAAAGCTGAACTTTTGGTGAAATAATTAATATGGGCTAAATCGCGACAAGATATGCAATTGACGACAATTTAGTCATATCTATAAAAAATCCCACACCGAGTATCCTACCTACTGCACGTTACAGTAAATGAGACAATGCTATAATTATAATGCCGGTATCGTTGCAAAAGAAACTCTCTGTCGTGTATAATACTTCGAATGTGGATTAGTTATTTTTTGGTGCCGGCTACGGTCTTTCATGGCGTCATCGTTGCGTCGCACACTTGTACCACTTGTACAACAACAAGAAATGGTCAAGCCTGATATTTGTCGTCTAATTTATAAATGTTTATAAATGCCCCTTACCGAATTGGCGTGGAAGTGGCAAGTACCGAAGGTTACGAATCTTTCGTCGTATTAAGCGGCTGATTTTTGGTTCTGCTATAACCTGATTTTTATACCGCCATTTGCAACAAAACCATCAACAGGTGCATAAATATCTCGAAATGTCGGGTTGTTAATTGAACCCCTGTAGATCGTATCAAACTTTGTTTGCCGTGTATCTGTAAAGTTTTCAAAATTGATAAAGATGGAAAGGTGTTCCCACATCCTTTCTGCCATTAGGCCCAACGTCCAATAAGATTTTCCGAAATTGCCGTCATTTAACTTTTGGGGACTGAAAAAGTAGCCCTCTACGCCTATCTTCAGTTTGCCTTCGTTTTCGTACATCAAAACATTGTTTAACCTGTGTCTGGCGGTTAATGGATACCAGTTTTCAGTGTTATTAAAATGACTGTTTACATCTGCATAGGTATAACCGACAAATAATTTAAAATCGTTGTAAGTGAGCCTGATGTTGGTTTCCATTCCTTTAGTATCAATATTGCCGGTAGCATTTTCAAACAGGTAATTACTGCTATCCCTGGTTAAAACCAAGGGCTTATTGAGTCTTGTATAAAAAAATAGCTGGTTAACTGCGAAACCAACTTTACCGAATCGTGTACGGTAGTTGATATCAAAATTTCCACCGGAGGAACGTTCATTGTTAACCAAATCTTGATTAACCGGTAATATGTTTTGAAACTGTATTCTTTCTGCTTCTTCATTGAAAACAGTTGGTGTTTTATATCCTAATCCGCCTCCTAATCTTACGGTTAGTGCAGAAGATACTTTAAGCATTGCTGAAATTCTTGGCAATAATTCAAAGCCATACTGCTTTACATAGTCACCTCTTAAACCGGTTTCCAGGCTGAACTGCTTTATCGGCGACCAGGTATTTTGAATAAATGAACCAATAGTATTGTAGTGATAATTTCTTAGAGCATAGCTGCTTTTTCTTTCTTCGGCAAAATCATCTGTTATTAAGTTTGCTCCAAAAACCCACTGTGCTTTTTCGCCGCTGCTGCTGTAAGTAGCTTCAGAAAAGGTAGATCGCTGAACTCCCTGGAATACATAGGATGGAATTTGAATAAACCTGTTAAACCTGCTGTAACTGTTTTTAATATTCAACCGGGTCTTATCATTTAAACGGTGTGTCAACTGTGCCTGGGTTGAGAAACGGTCGGTATTGTTGTTTTCAAAATAACCTGGCGTTCCATTCTTTATATAATCAATGTTGCCGCCAATTCTATCTTCGGTGATGTAACTAAAGCCAATATCGGCAGTTGTTTTATCGGCATAAATAAAAAGTCTCGGGTTAATCGTGTAGCGATCAAATTTTGGGATGGCTGTAAGGCCAATGCCTGCCGGGTCATAAGGTTTGCCTGTATTTCGCGACGCAAAAACTGTTAAACCTGCTTTACCAAACTTTTGCCCGTAAAAACCGCTTAAGTCCAGTCCACCGGCTGATGTACCATTGGCTAAAAAGCTCAATTCTCTTTTTGCTGTAGGTGTTTTTGAAATAAGATTCACTAAACCTGCTATTGCCCCGCCTCCGTAGAATGTAGAGGATGAGCCTTTAATTACTTCTATCTGCTTTAGATCCAACGGTGCTACCTGCATTAAACCAAGAGCGCCTGAAAAACCAGAATACAAGGGAAAACCATCTCTTAGTATTTGTGTGTACCTGCCGTCCAGCCCTTGTATCCTGATGCTGGAATTGTAGGAAGTTGCAGAAGTTTGCTGGGTTTGAATACCTGTGCTCTCATTCAAAAGCATCCGGATATCGCCCGGCTTCATATTTCCTTTCTCTGTAAGTTCTTCCCCCGATATTGTTTCTACCCTTGTAGGAATATCACTTATGGAGCGGCTTGTTCTTGTAGTTGTCACAATAACTTCTTCTTCGTGTTCCTCACCAGGTTCTAACAATACCTCTAAAGTTGCATTACCGGGTTGCGGAACCTGAACCAGTACGTCCTGTTCTTCCAGGCCTACATGAGATACTTTTATCGTATAACCACCTTCAGGAATGTTGTAAAAGACAATTAAGGCCGTACTATCGGAAATAATGGTTTTGTTTAGCGAAGTTATTGTAGCTGTTGCTCCTGCAAGCAGTCGTTTATCATTCGCGGTTTTAACGAGGAGTTGAATTGTGTGCTGCGAAAAAATGCTTGTATAATAAAAGAGCATTACACCTAATGAAAGTATATACTTCATAATATTTTTAGGAAAATAGATAACTGTTATCGAATAACCGGCACAATGTAATTTAATCGGCGTTTAAAAATTCCTCACTTCCGTGGATTGTTAAAGCGTTTTGTGAAAAAAATAAAGCCTAATTTATTATTGTAAGCGTCATGTATTTAAAAAAACAAATGCTGTCAAAAAAAGGACAGGTCAGAGCAGGATGGGGGATAAAAAATTATAGACAAAATTTGAGCTGAATTAACCAGGCGCAAACTCTCTCAACACAAACTTGCCATAATGAAATCTAAGCCCTACTCCGGTTTTCAAAGTTCTATGCTTGAAATGGTGGGAGATAAGATGCCCCGCAGAACATCCGTTCTGGAGACCCTCCCCTAAATTGAATCAATTTTCGAAATGAATTTATTATCCTAAAAATATAATTCTTTAATGCATACAATTATGCTTTAAGCCAAATGATAACTATGAAAAAACGATTACTAACAACTGGTTTTTGTTCGATGTTTCTTTTGTTCACGTCTTACGGGCAAATTGTAGAAGGAGTTGATTATACCGATCGACAACATGTAGATAAGACCTTCGATATGGCAGGAACCGATATTTTTGGCCAGCGTTTTCCCTCAGAAAGTCTTACAATTCCTGATCCTGTAACAGGTGTGAAAATTATTGCATTAACTACTTCCCGGCATAACAGTTNTAAGATTTATCAGGACCATCCAAACTGGACTGCTGATGGAAAATACATTGTGTTCAGTTCCGACAGGAACACTACAGCAGGTGGAAACGTAACTTTTGCAACCAACGCTGCAGGGCCACGAAGAGGAAGGCAGTTTTATGCAATCTCGATGGATACCCACGAAATTGTCCAGGTAACAACCGGTGAAAACCCGGGTGACCTTCTTTTAGGACATAAAAACAATGTAGCTTATCGTTTTCGTGGTCCAAATGTTATTGAATTAGATCTTGGTCAATTACTGGCCGATAGTGAGCAAGGCAAAGTCAAAGACTCTGCAAGTTATGAAAGGCTTGTTGCTACCATTCCGCAAGAACTCAAACCCGGAGGTATGTGTCTTGATGTAAGCGATAACAAAATTTATTTCTCTCATCGCGCCGGAGACAATCTCTCAGTTATATACAGTGTAGATCTTCAGACCCAAAAAACCACTAAGCTCACAGAAGTAGCCTTTCGAACAGGCCACTTCCAGGCCAACCCGTTTGTTTCCGACGAAATGATGTATTGCTGGGAAACCGGTGGCGACGCTCCACAACGTATCTGGATCCTAACGGTTGACAAAAACGGTAAAGTGGTAAACCGTCCCGGATATAAAGAAAACGCTGATGAATGGGTAACACACGAAGTGTTTTTAAATGCCGATAATATTGTCTTCAATATTATGGGGCACCTTGACCAGCTACGGAAAAAACCAAATGGTATTGCCACATTAAATGTCCGGACTAACCAATTGAAATTACTGGCAAATGCCAAAGAGGTGGGTGGTTACTGGCACGCGGCAGGAACAACAGATTTAAAGTGGGCCATCGTGGATACTTTCGACGGAAGCATCTACCGTTATAACCTGGAAAATGGTCATGTTACACTACTTTCAAAAGGTCATCGGCCTAACACGCAGAGTCCTTTTTCACCGCAGGCACATGCACACCAGTCTATTAGTCCCGATGGAAAGTGGGTGCTTATTAACTCAAGTATGCTAACTGATAGCGATATTATGTTGATCCCTATACATCCGCAAGGATTATAGGATGTAATCTGTAGATTTTGTTCCGGTAAGAACTTTTTGGGAACGAGCTTTTGTGCGGCTAACAATCCGCCGCGGCGACGTGTTACTCTCCTGTACTTTTCTGATTTCTGTCCGGCAGAAAACATTAGAGGATAAAGAGTATACGGATTGCTGTAATTTGGCTGAATAAAACAATAGAGGATGAAAAAACGATTTGTTTTGCTTTTTATTGGAAGCTTTGTATTCGTTTCGCTCTTTGCTCAACGCTCAGTTAAGCAAAAAAGTAGCCAAATAACTATTGTCAATGCTTCTTCTGTTGCATTAAAAGATAAACCTGTTTCAATTAACCGAATCACACTTTCTGGTATACCTGCGGGAAATGTTTATCCTCTTATAATGTCTCAAAAAGATACCATTCCTGCGCAGTTGGACGATGTTGACGGAGACAAAAAATGGGATCAGCTTTTTTTTGTTGTTGATCTTAAAGCAAATCAAAAACGAGTACTTTCTCTTAAGTGGGTAGCAACCGAACCGCAATTTACAAAACGAACAAGCGTACGGTTTGGAAAGCGAATGGCAGCAGATATTCCTTTAGCGTCTGCAACTACAGAAACGCTGTACGCAAAAGAATTACCGAGAAGTTTAGGATTTCAACGTTACCAGACAGATGGTCCTTCGTGGGAAAATGATAAGGTAGGTTTTCGTCATTACCTTGATGGACGCAATTCTAAAGATGTCTTTGGCAAACTGGTACCCTATATGGCTCTTGAAAATGTAGGTATCAATGCCAAAGGAGAAGTGGAAGACAACTACCACGTGATGGAACCATGGGGAAGGGATATATTGGCTGTAGGCAATTCGGTGGGAATAGGAGGGGTTGCTTTAATAAAAGGTGACAGCATGCTGCGTGTCGGTGTTTTAGTAGAGGATAAAGTAAATAATGTTGAAAAAACAACTTTCAATATTGTAACAGAAGGTTCGGTAAGATCTATGTTAAACTTCAAATACTTCAACTGGAAGCCCAACGAAAATAGTTACGACGGCGAGGAAACAGTTAGTATCTGGCCGGGAATGTATGCTTATCATAACTCTGTAAAGTTCTCCAATCTTAAAGGCAATGAACATCTAGGGATTGGCATCGTAAATATGAATGCGGAAAAGCAATTGAGTGAAGTAAGGGTAAATAATAAATGGGTGGCACTTATATCTCATGAAAAGCATGCTTACAATAAAATGTGGTGGATAGGTTTAGCGCTCATAGTTCCGGCAGAAAAATATCTTGGGTTTACCGAGGCACCTAAAACTGGTCAGTTGGCAACTTCATATATGGCCCGATTGAAGATTAAAAATAACGAGCCTGTTAACTACTATGCGGTAGCGGGATGGGAGCTGAGTGATCCAGGGTTTAAAGACCCGGCTTATTTTCAGAAATATGTTTTAAATCTGGTAAAACAAATATCAGCACCAATAAAAGTATTGGTGAAATAACAGGCGTTTTCTCTTTTGTAGCTAACGAGTCATTTTGTGGCTGTGATTAAGCAAATAGCGTCGTGTAGAGTTGAACGAAAAAAGAAAGTCTGATAAAGAGCTTTTAAAGTTCCTTTAGGGACAGATACGAGATTGGATAACACAATTAAAGGCGAAATTAAAATGCTTTTTCTCGTTGTCAAATAGAAGCACTGCAGATGAACGAAATGCGACGCAACGATGATTCAATAAGAACAAATGCCGGTATCAAAGCAATTCCAAATGTAGCCGGCTAAGAAATTATATCAATTCGCGTTTCACTTTTAAGGTTCACACTAATATTAAATAAAGCCACATGAAAAAAATGACGCTAAGGCAAGGGCATCCGGCAGTTAACAGGAAATTTATGAAAGCATCGCTTGTCGCTTTCTTCGTCTGTACGGCGATGTGCCTGATGGCGCAGCAAAACGATGTAACTACTCCACTTCATTTAATGAAGCCCGATTATCCAACTCCTTACGGTAAACCGGCAGTTGAAGACGTTGCAAAAGTGCTGGACCGCGTTTATACTTACCTTGATAAAGCCACACCTGCCAAAGTCATAAACAGCAAAACAAAGGATGAAATAACCGACCTCTCTAAACTAACCAATGATGCCATATTTGCTCCCGGCGATTTCCGGCTTACCAGTTACGAGTGGGGCGTAACATATGCAGGTATGCTAAATGCGGGGGAAGCAACAGGCGATAAACGTTATACTGATTATACTTACAGCCGTCTTAAGCTGATTGCTGATGTTGCTCCCTATTTTCGTACACAGTTAAAGGTAAATCCCGCTGCTACTTCGCCCGTTCGTTCGGTATTGATGCCGCATGCGCTTGACGATGCCGGTGCTGTTTGTGCAGCGATGATTAAGACTGAACGTGCCGGCTTCAAAGCCAACCTCCGCCCTTTAATAGACAATTTTATTACTTATATCAGTACCAGGGAATTCCGCTTTCCTGACGGCACCCTTGCCCGAAACCGGCCACAACCCAATACCCTTTGGCTTGATGATTTGTTTATGAGTGTTCCGGCACTGGCGCAAATGGGTAAGTTAACCGGTGACAAAAAGTATTTTGACGATGCTGTTAAACAGGTGCTCCAATTTTCCAAACGAATGTTTAATAAGGAAAAAGGTGTGTATATGCACGGCTGGGTTCAGGCGATGGAAGACCGCCCTCAGTACCACTGGGCCCGTGCAAACGGTTGGGGTGTTATGACGATGGTAGAATTGCTCGATGTATTACCAAAAACACATCCCGGTTATAATCCTGTTCTCGAACAGCTTCGTGCACATATTAAAGGCCTTGCCGCCTACCAGGACGGCACCGGTTTCTGGCACCAGTTATTGGATCGCAATGATACTTACCTTGAAACTTCAGCCACCGCTATTTATGCTTATTCCATAGCCCGTGCAGTCAACCGGGGTTTTATTGACAGGCGTGCCTATTCTCCCGTGGCTATCTTGGCCTGGAATGCGGTAGCTACGAAAGTAAATAACAAGGGCCAGGTAGAAGGAACCTGCGTTGGTACAGGTATGGGCTTCGATCCGGCTTTCTATTATTACCGCCCTATAAATGTTTTTGCAGCTCACGGTTATGGGCCGGTATTGCTAGCCGGTGCAGAAATCTTGAAAATGATGAAGAATTTTGATTTCGAGATTAACGACAGCTCGTTACAATTGAAGGGTGATAATAAATAATTGGTGCTGTATAAATTTTGTTTAGGAGGATGCCGGCATTGGCCTTTCATAGCCCGCCTGAACTTAGTTATTTTTTTGTACCAACTTCAGTACGGGCCGGCATCATCGTTGCGTCGCAATCACTTTGTCGGCAAATCATTGGGCAACTTCAGCTTTCGTTTTTTAGTTATCAAAAAAAAGTAAGTGCCATTTTAACCAAACTGCTAAATGTATTTGTGGTTGCATTGTATCTCTTACTTTTCAGGTGCCGGTACTCTTCATTCCTTTCTCGACCCAATCAGGCTGACCAATGATTCTGCAAGGTGTAATGCAAGATTGTCAATATTAAATAACCTAAATTTTTATGTATGCTTTTTCGATTGCACCGTATTCGGTTTTGCTTTCTTCTAATGCTATTGTTTTTTTCCGGAACCTCATATGGCCAAAAAATTAGGGTAGGTGGCAGACCCGGTCGGCTCGACATAAGGCAGGCTGGAGAAAGTAGTGTTCGCATTACTTTAAAAGACCTGAACTTTAAGGAGAGTTTTCCTTTTACTCCTGCAATAGCTGAAAGGCCTTATCCTGCTCCTGTAATTAGCATTACCAAAGTCACCCATCCCGTTAAAAGAAAAGTCGGCAATTTAAACATAGAAATTAGCGGGAACCCATTGTCTATTATTATTAGTAGTAACCAGAACGGTCGGATTGTTCAGCACCTTGTTCTTGAAAATGAAGGTAACTTAACTTTTAAATTGAATGATGCACCAGTGCTGGGACTGGGTGAAGGTGGGCCAAAGCCTGAACCAGGAGTTAATTGGAGGACTTTACCCGTTCAATTTGATCGCAGGGGCAGCTATGACAGTATGCAGCCGCGTTGGCAAAGTGACGCCTATGGTTCAAGAAATCCGGTAGCCATGCTTATTGGAACTGACGGTTGGGCAATTTTTGTGGCCACGCCATGGGTTGAAGTAGACCTGAGAAATAAAGCAAAAGGAGTTTTTATTCCCTGGAAGCCAATGAGTAGTGCTCTTTTTCCTCAAAATCATGGAAACCAATGGTTAAACTTGAGTAAAGGAAAGCCTCCTGTAGACCCGGCATTGACAGGCTTTTATGATCTTTTTGTTTTTGATGCTGGCGAGCCGGGTAAATTTATGAAAGACTTTTCGCAAATCACCGGTCCTTCAGTTATGCCTCCTAAATGGGCTCTCGGTTATATGCAGTCACATCGTACGCTTACTAACGAAAAGCAAATGGTGGGAATTGTTGATACTTTCCGAAACAAAAAAATTCCGGTAGATGCGGTAATATATTTAGGAACAGGATTTGTGAAAAAGGGCTGGAATAAAATGCAACCTTCGTTTGAATTCAATCCTGAAGTTTTCCAAATTGATCCCAAAGATTTTATTACTGAAATGCATGACCGTAATGTAAAAGTGATTTTACATATGGTGCCATGGGATCGCGATAAATTACCCGGCCTGGTAGGAAATATCCCTGCAAAACGCGGTGAAATTGTAAACTCGTCTCATATACAAAATTACTGGAAGCAACATGTTCCATTAATGGCTATGGGCGTCGACGGTTTTTGGCCCGATGAGGGAGACTGGTTTAATCTTTTTGAACGAATTAAAAGACACCAACTGTATTACCAGGGCCAGATTTCTTACCATCCGGATGTAAGACCCTGGAGTTTACAAAGAAATGGATTTCCGGGAATAGCCCGTTGGGGTGGTTGGGTTTGGTCTGGAGACACTGAGTCGTCCTGGAAAACCCTTGAAGCCCAAATTGCGGTTGGACTCAACTATTCCCTGAATATTGGTCCTTTTTGGGGAACGGATATTGGAGGCTTTTTTTCGACTCCGGAACTCACAGGAGAACTTTACGCAAGATGGGTTCAATTTGCTTCGTTCTGTGGTTCATTCAGGTCTCACGGAAGAACATGGAGAACTCGTTTGCCCTGGGGATGGGGGATAAGCAATATGGAACCGATTGAAGACAAAACCCCGCCACTACAATCTGAATTAAATAATCCGGCTATAGAAGGTGTTGCTAAGAAATATATAGAACTTCGCTACCAACTTTTGCCTTACAATTACACCCTTGCATGGCAAGCACGTCAAACCGGACTTCCGTTAATGAGGGCCTTATGGCTCCATTATCCAAACGACGATAATGCCAGTGGAATAGCAACTGAATACTTATGGGGAAGGGATATGTTGATTGCACCCGTATTTGAGAAAGGAGCTAATACCAGATCAGTGTATTTACCTAAAGGAGAGTGGTATGATTGGTGGACAAAATCTAAAATAGCAGGAGGCAGAACAATAACTAAAGAAGTAACGCTTGCTACAATGCCGGTATATGTTAGAGCCGGAGCGATTATACCCTTTGATCCAATAAGACAATATGTAACTGAAACGGTAACCGGGCCAACAACATTAAAAATTTTTAGCGGTGATAATGGTGAGTTTACGTTGTATGAAGATGATGGAATAAGCCTCGAATACCTTAAGGGAAAGGGAAGTTTAACAAGATTTATTTGGAATGATGAGACTAAGAAGTTGTCAATTGCATCAGTAACACCCGGGGGAATAAAAACGATTGGTGAGGCTCGTAAATTTAAAGTTGAACTTTTGCCGGAAGGAATCACAAAAGAGGTAATTTATTCAGGGAAGGAAACGATAGTCAGCTTCTAATGTACGCCGACATTCTTCACCCAAAATTGGTAACTGTAAAAGAATGGCGAGGCTGAATTAAGGGTGGAAATGGGAAGATAAACAGTTTCATTTCTCCATATTCATGGTAATGATACAAGGAGTTTTTGCCGAATAATGAACATTGGGTAAAAGAGTGCGACGCAACGAATGTTAAATAGTAGTAATTTACCCTGCTAAAAAAAACGCATCAACCGATTTAGTATACTAAAAACATTTGATAGTCTTTTTTCCATTTTTGTAGCAGGCGAAAAAAGCTAATAATGAAGATTATACGCCATACCAGTGAATTAACTGAGTTGGTTATTCAAAAGAGTAGATTTTAATTTATGAAGATGATTGGGCTAAAAAAAATGGCGACTTGCCTTTTACTTACCGTTGCTGCTTTCACAACGAGCGGCTATTCCCAAACAGGAAGTACTCCTTC
>JGI24806J26614_1000768_pt1 | contig 10696 bp, 14 predicted proteins | sample Kansoi200umMDA_FD_26614 | JGI IMG/M metagenome (IMG submission 26614) | reverse complement strand
TCGCCGTTTCTACAAAATTCGACGGCGTCGAGCAAGCCTTTTCGGGCGTTGAACGAGCCGCTCGCCGTGTCGGTAAAGATCTTCTCGCAGCCGGCACGTTCAAGCGCGTCGGTCTGCAGATTCAGATTCTGTTCGACGGTCGAGATTCTCGCGTAACCTATTTTCATAATTCTTTTTTACCTCCTGAATAAAGATTCGGAGATAAAACGAAGAACGTCTCAAAAGTCGAAACAAGAGGTTTTTTGGGATTTTAGATATGAGGCGGTTTTTGAGACGCTTTAAATAAGGACGATCGAAAGAAATCTACCGAAATCTCAAAAGGGGGTGTTTTTGAGACAGTTAAAAAATTGAACAGTTTAAATATTCCGTCTGATTGGTGGTATGTTTTTTACTCTAAAAGACAACAGCAGTTTTTGTGATTTATTGAAATAAGTCTATGTTTGCCTTAATTCATTTTCTCGAATAGAATCCATTTGTCTTTTTAATTCTTTTCTTTATTTTATTTAACTCCCTCGAAAACCGTTTGTCCGAAACCGGTAAACAACTGACTATTAACGTCTCCCGCTCAAATTGGCAGCTGAAGAGTTGTTTCACCAGCAATATCATTTACGGAGAGCTCGATGGGCGTATACGAAGAAAAGGCGATTTGGAACGCCGAAACGGAAGACTTGGAGTTACTCGAAGTAACAATCGGCGACTTGCTCGACCGGCAGGCATTGAACCTTCCCGACCGCGAGGCGCTCGTTTACAACTATCCTGAAATCGGTCTTAATCTGCGTCTGACTTACCGCCAGTACAAAGCGGAAGCCGATCGGCTCGCAAAGGGTTTAATAGCGCTGGGCGTCGCAAAAGGACAACACGTCGCCGTCTGGGCAACCAACCTGCCCGAATGGGTTTTCTTTCAGATGGCAGCCGCCAAGGTCGGCGCAGTGCTGGTAACTATCAATACCAATTACCGCGCATCCGAACTCGAATACGTGCTGCGGCAAGGCGATGTCGCAATGCTCGTAACCATCGCGCAGCATCGCGACAATTCCTTTTTAGAGGCGATTTACAGCATCGCGCCGGAATTACCCAACCTATCCGATCCGGCAAATGAAGAACTGTGCTGCGATAATCTGCCCGCCCTCAAACGCGTTGTGCTGATTGACGGCGCAGCGCAGCGCGGAATGTTGCCGTACAAGCAGATATTGCGGCTCGGTGAAAGCGTTACCGACGAAACGCTGGCGGCACGGCAGGCATGCGTTTCGCCGGACGACGTGGGACAGATGCAATTTACCAGCGGGACGACCGGATTTCCGAAAGGCGTGCGGATGACTCATTACGGGATGATAAACAACGCCCGAATTTCCTTTACGCGACTTGGCATTACAGAAGGAGACCGCTTCGTCTTTCCGATGCCATTTTTTCACGTCGCGGGAAGCGTGCTTACTCTGCTCGGCTCTCTGGCGCAAGGCGCGACTTACATTCCGCTGATTGCTTTTGACCCGGCAAAGCAATTGGAATTAATCGCACTCGAGCGCGGTACTCACACATCAGGCGTGCCGACGATGATCATCGCGATGCTCAACCATCCGCGTTTTCAAGCTGGTGAATTCGACCTTTCCTCGCTGCGCCAGATGATCCTCGGCGGTGCATCCGTGCCGGTCGCCTTGATGGAGCAGGCAGCCGCGCAGATGGACGCAGATGTGGCTATCATCTACGGCATGACCGAAACGAATTGCACGATTACGCTCTCGCAGCCGAAAGATGAATTTCGGTTAAAAGCGGAAACGGTCGGCACGCCGCTGGCGCACACCTCGGTCAAGATCGCCAATCCGAAAACGGGCGAACCGCTGCCTTTCGGTGAGCGCGGCGAACTCTGCGCGCGTGGTTTCCTTTTGATGAAAGACTATTACAAAATGCCCGACAAGACCGCCGAAACGCTCGATGCAGACGGCTGGCTGCATACGGGCGATCTGGCGACGATGAACGCCGAAGGTTACGTCAATATCGTCGGGCGCGTCAAAGACATGGTCGTGCGCGGCGGCGAAAATATCTTTCCCGCCGAGATTGAAGCTTTTTTGATGCGTCATCCGAAAGTCGCCGAAGCACAGATTGTGGGCGTTCCGGATGCTTTTATGGGCGAGGAATTGGTTGCGCTTCTTCGGCTCAAATCGGATGAAGAGGCAACCGAGGAAGAGTTGCGCGAATACTGCCGAGCCGACATCAGTCGACAGAAGGTTCCGAAATACATTCGCTTCGTTAACGCATACCCTTTGACCGCCAGCGGCAAAGTCAAAAAATTTGAACTTCGGGAACAGTTAATCGAAGAACTGAAGCTACAAGAAGTTGCGAAATTGAGAACGGCTTGAGAAACGCTCGAAAGGTCGTTTTCGAGACGCTTTTCATTGTGTCATAAACGGGCGTTTTTGAGACAGGTTATACACCGGTCGAGGCTTTCTTCCTCATGTTTTCTGCCCATACCCAACCGTCTAGCCCGTATGATGAATGGATTCGGTAGGCTTTTATGTGCTTCGCTTTCATCTGTTCCATCAAATCGGCTGCGTTTTCGTAGGACACTCGTAACCAGCTGTGATTTTTTAATCGCGAAAAAAGGCTCTCAAACTCGGTATAAATGTCTTCCAAAGTTGTTTCTTCAATACCGAAGAGAACGGTTTTGAAGTTGTCGCCCTCGAAGTAGTAAATGACGACGCCTGCGAAAATTATATCCGTGTATTCATCTTCAAAAGCAGTATGAAAATGAATCTCGCGCAAATCGCAGAAAACCGAATAGGAAAGAAGTTGATTGTCGTGAATGGATATATCTTCCATTTTCAAATTTCGTCCCAAAAAGGGTCCCTTTTGGGACACCTTAATTTACCTGTTTTTGATTGTCCCGTAACCGGGCGTTTTCGAGATAAAATAACTCGGCGTTACGTCATTGTTAAGTCGTAAGAATTCATACTAGAAGGTTTCGTGCATTTTTAGATCAAGTTATGCTCTTGCAGCCGTTCAAGCCAGTCGCGCCCGTAGAAAGCCGGGCACTGTTCACCGAGAAGAACTTCGTTGATGAACGTAGGAAGACTTTCTGCTATCTGCTCAATCAATCCGCCATCGGTATCTTCCGAGAAAACAGCGCCGGTTTGATTATACATGTAGATGAATCCGGTAAAATCATTTGCAAATTCAACAAACGCGCCGCTGCAACGGACCTCTTCCAACCCGTTGATGCGAATCGCATCAAGGTTCGAACCGCCCCATTCCAATAACAACCGGACATGTTCCTGTCGTAGCGGCAACGGCAGCTGTTTCGCCACGGCGCTGATTTGATCCGGTGTCGGCGGCGGAACGATTTTCGTTAGGCTCCTATTAAACAAACCCGCGTCAATCGCCAATTTGATTTTCTCGTACATCATTAACCTACCGCCCGTCTCGGAAAGGGGCGTTTTTGCGACTGATTTTAGCCAATTTTTATTGCTCCGTTGTTAATACCTAAATTCAAAATACAAGGGCAGCGCATCAAGCCGACAAGTAAAGTATTTGTTCAAATCTTCCGGTAGATTGATATTGCGGACCTATGCCGAGTTCTCGCAATTGCCCCTGCCACGGGTCGAGATAAACGATTTGTCCCGATTGGGCGCGGCGCGACGCTACTATGAAATGTCCGCCGTTCCGAGTATTGCCGTTATACCAACCGAGTAAAACAATGGCGGGATCGGTATCCGACAATTTTGATGCGTCGACGGCGGTGCCGGGCGAAAAACCAGTCAAATGTTTAATCTTAACTCCATCGTTTCTTAATGCTTGAGCGACTTGTCCCATAAACGTTCCGGCACTGGCAAACATATTTTGAAATGTGCCCTGATTACTGGCATGGGCTCTCGGATCCAGGGTCATCGGAGCGGGTGCCTGCGGAACGAAATTTCCGCCCTGCACGACTTGACCATAAACTCGCCAGGCTAACGCCCATTCGCCTTCATCAAACGTCATCTGAAATGCCTGGTTGCGCGCCATCCAAATACTGGCAACGGCGCATGAATTAGCTTGCTGCTGCGCCCAAACCTGATGCGTCACTCCATCGCTGTCATCCCTGTATATTATCGACATAACAATTCTCCTCCTAAATCTTTTTATTTACTACGTTAAAATAGTTTCATGGTAGCTTTCAGGCACCGCAAATTTTTGCGGGCTTTGTGTAATAACCAAAGCATCTCAAAAAGGATCCTTTATAGGACGGTTTTTATTATCCCATAAACCGGCGTTTTTGAGACTATTTTTTAAAATCAGTTCAATTCAGCCAGCGCGGAATGTCGAATCCTAGTAAAAATTTATCCGTGTTTGGTTCATCTTCGTTTTGTGGGGTGACAATAGTTACGAGTTTTTCATCTTCCAACTTGTTTTCAATTTTATTGAACAAAGCGACGGCACCTAATAAAATAAAAATAAAGATGTGAAGTAAAACAAGGGAAGGATATTTTTCCAGTACATTAACGCTTGAATACGTGGCAAAGTGGACAATGCAACTCACGATGAAAAGCACCCCGCCGATGACACCTATAACTTGAAAGAAGAAGAATCGGTGTTTTGTAATAATTTCCATATTCTCCGGCTGATATTGTTCCAAAAAGGGTGCTTTTTGAGACTCTTGCTCTATTTTAATCAGAACTGTCAAAAAACTTCACAAGTTATTTTTTGACGCCGAAATTTACACACTTATCAATCAATTCATTAAGAGTGTCAAAAAACTACTGTTTTTGACACTCTCCCAATTGGGGATTCAGCTATTCAACTTATCGCTATAAGCAAGGCTCTCAATCTGGCTTATACAAAAAGCATCTATCGTTTTAAAGTAAAAAGTTGCTCAGAAAAAAATGTCTCATAAGTCGAAAATTCCGAAGGTGGAATTTGTCATTTTAAACGCGTACCAAGTTTTCGTGCCGGTTTCAGCCCGGACGATCGAAACGGCGTCTTGCAAAAACTTTTCGACTTCCGCTTCCTTGCCTTCATTCGCCCTCAGGGTCACCAGCAATGTGAGTTTAGCCATTGATATGATCCTCCTTTTCCGGTTTAAATTTAAACAGTAAAAACTTTTAATTTTTAGTTGCTGAATTTTTGGCATGTCGTTACTCCGAAAATAAATTCTTCAACTAAATCGGCAGCCTGTTTTTAAAAGCCGTCTTAGAAATGGTCGTGCTAGATCTGTAGTAGGGCACGATGCGAAGAATTAAGCGATGAGCAATGGGCGGTAATAGGGTCATTGCTTTCGGTGAAATGCCTCGACGCTCCGGATGAGCGGTTTTCATCTTCCGGCTTAACCTTTAATAATTAAAAGCGTTAAGGCGCAAATCGCAACCAGCAACATTTTTTCATACCATATAGCCTCAAACGATTGAAGATACCCGTCCTACATTAGAAGGCGAGGCGGCATAATCACCATCACGCTCAAGTTAATAAAACAGCCTGACAAGTGCGTAATCTGCGTAATGCTTAAATGTCTTATTCTTTGTCACCAAAGTGACAGACAACGAAATAAATCTTCGTTACAGTTATTAGCTTCCAAATTAGACAAGCCTATTCCTCAACTGTTGAGGTTTCGGCTTTTTAATTGTTCCAGGCGACAGTTGCTGCTGTTGCTGCCAGGGTTTTTACTTTATTTTCTGCAAATTTTGTGGAATCGCACTAAAAAGGAGGCTTTTATGAAAGCAGTTGTTTACGAAGGACCACGCAAAGTTACAGTAAAGGAGGTGCCGGACGCGAAGATCGAACGACCGACCGATGTACTGGTGCAAATCACGAGTACTAACATTTGCGGCTCCGATCTGCATATGTACGAGGGACGAACTGATATGGAAACGGGACGGGTGCTCGGTCACGAAAACCTCGGTCGCGTGACGGAGATCGGCGAAGCAGTTGATAAAATCAAGGTCGGTGACTGGGTCTGCCTGCCGTTTAATATCAGTTGCGGTCATTGCAAGAATTGTGAGCGGGGATTAACCGCTTTCTGCCAATCTCTTAATCCGCCATTTGCCGGAGCGGCGTACGGATTTGCCGACATGGGACCCTATAACGGCGGTCAGGCTGAGTACCTTCGCGTGCCATACGGAGACTTCAATTGTTTGAAACTTCCGGAAGACGCCGAAGAAAAACAGGACGATTACGTAATGTGTGCCGACATTTTCCCGACCGGATGGCATTCGACCGAGCTCGCCGGCGTCCAGCCCGGTGATTCCGTGGTCGTGTACGGTGCCGGACCAGTCGGACTCATGGCTGCCTACTCCGCAACCTTGAAAAGCGCCCGACAGGTGATGATTGTCGATCGCCATCCGGACCGTTTGCGGTTAGCAGAAGAAATCGGTGTTATTCCCATCGATGACTCGAAAGGCTCGCCGGTCGAACAAGTTCTGGATTTAACCGACGGTCAGGGGGCTGACTGCGGCTGCGAGTGCGTTGGCTATCAGTGTCATGACCCGCAAGGTCACGAGCACCCCAACATGACGCTGAACAATCTGGTTAATTCGGTAAAATTTACCGGTGGTATCGGAGTTGTCGGTCTGTTTATTCCCAAAGATCCCAAAGCCCCCGATAAACTCGAAAAGAAAGGCGAAATCATATTCGATATGGGAATGTTCTGGTTTAAAGGGCAGCGAATGGGAACCGGTCAGTGCAATGTCAAGGCTTACAACCGCCAGTTGCGCGACCTCATCCATGAGGGCAAAGCTAAGCCGTCGTGGATCGTTTCCCATACACTGCCGCTGGATAAAGCGCCAGAAGGCTACGATCATTTTGACAAGCGTGACGATGGATGGACGAAAGTTATACTCAAACCAGCGGCTGCGGCTGCCTCTGCCTGACCCGCTACAAAGCAATTAGTGAAAGCCTATCCGGTGATAGGCTTTCACTTGAAAGCTCATAAAGCAGCTGCCTTTTGCCGACATAGATTGCCGAAAGCCCAAATCTTATTCTATTTTGATCGTCCCGAAAAGGGGCGTTTTTGAGACGCTTAATTTTTAATGTTTCCTGATAGCTTTCTCAAACAGGAAAGGTTTATTTCTTTGTAATTCTGCTAAAAGTTTATCTCCCCAAACACAAAATGTTTGCTCCCACGGATGACCGAAAATTCCAAAGCTAAAATCCTTTGTTAGAAAGATAGAATAATCTCCGTCTGGAAAGATAGGTATGCGCCATTCATTAAAAGACGAATGCGGATAGAACCAGTAACAATCGTGTTGCCAATCTAAAGCGTATATAGCTTCATCGGGTAATACTAATTTCTGAAATGCGATTAACCCCTTCTGATTAACATCGTCTATAACATTATCTTCGTTTTCGGCAGAAGGATATTCAAATTGATAAGTTACCGAGCCTACAGGCTCTTTAATGCTTGGAAATTCATTAGGATAAACTGTTGGTTTGAAATTGAACTGCTCATAGAAATTATCCCAAACAGCATCATATTCGCTTTGTGTTAGAGGTTCCCAAGCTGACATTTTATTGTTCTTTGACTCTTACTAATTCGTCTCAAAAAGGGTCGCTTTTGAGACACGAATTAAACTACTTTTCGTCACCGCCAGTGATCGATAATTCGAGATTATCTGATTGCTGATCAATAAAGAGCCGGGTTCCGTCTGTAAACTCAATACAAATTTCTTTCGCTCGATGCCTCATAACCTTTTCAACTTCTTTGCCCTTGAGCATTTTAGTTGCCCGCTCAGCCTGATCGTTTAAGTCCATAATTTGGAGTCGTAAAAGTGTTTCAAAAAGGGTCGTTTTTGAGACGGGTAATTTATTTACGTAAATTATAAAATGCTTTGACCAGCGTGTGTTCAGAATCAGAGATTTCAATTCTCTCGATCGTTCTTTTACCCGTGCGGCGGTCGATTAGCGCGAAGGCTTTGATGAATGGGTCGGCGGATCGCAAAGCTTCTTCGATCGGCAAATCCAAATAGACGCGCATCGCTTCTCCGAATTCTTTCGGCTGATGAACCTCATTGCAATGGAGGGCAGTTTTCGCTTCATCTAAATTCAATCCGTCGATCCAAATCAATTCGCGTGCTCCGAATTCGTAACGATAGTGTTGGCAGGTAAAGATTCTTTCTCCGTCGATCGTTATCCAAACTTTATCCGCTTCGTCGTGCGATTTACGATAGCTCGTCAAATGAAAATCTACTCTGCCTTGCAGTTCGGGACTGATACATTGCATGACTCTAGATTTCAGTTTCGACCATTGCATATTAAATTTGATTTTATTTGTCTCGAAAAGGGTCGTTTGGGGGACACCTTAATTTACCAGTTTTTAGTATCCCATAAACGGGTGTGTTTGAAACAATAATATCGGATTATTTACGCCCCGATTTCTTTGACCATACTCGCCCAAGAACATACTTTTTGCGATGCCTTTTCTGCCGACGGTTAAAAAATCGAATCCCGGACCGACATTATTTTCTACGCCAGAAATTCCTTAGTTCTAAGCCGACGATTACGAACGCCGCAATAGGGAATACCAAAAATCCAATCGCCGCGATAACGAAAGCGATGATAGGACGATCCAAAATCGCCGCGATGAAATACACTAGCGCCATCGGGGGCGTTTTGAGACAGCCTGAAAATCGCTGTTTCTGGCTCACGTCCATTGCTTGGTTCGGCAGTCTTTTGGTATGCAATAACTTTTTACCATCTGCTTTCTTCCAATTACCGAATGCGCCGAAATTGGAAAAAGCGGCTCGTAATTTATTTTATGACTCTAAAAATCAGAATTTAGAAAACAAACCTATCAACAAAAAGACCGCACCGAACAAAGCCATCCCTCCACCGACGACTGCGAATACGATAAAACGGAGCCAATGCCCAGACCTTGCTCCGAACATAACTTTGCCTGACTGCTGCGGATGGTAATAAACTGAAATCTGTTCGCCTACTTCATAATTACTCCAATTATTCGACGTTTTGGGCTCATAATCGATCACGCGCCCGTCCGCCGTTTGAAACCGCACTTTCGGTTTAAACAGAGTGTTTCGTGTCGTTCCCATGGGTTGCTGCATTCCACTGGAAGCTTTGACATCAACTACTACGCCCGTCGTTTTCGTCCAGGTTTTCATCCTGAGCTTTCTTATGATCATTAAAAAAACGCTCCCTAAAAAAAACGACGAACCGAACAAAAACAGTCCCCCGCCAATTAAAACTGGTATGTAATCCATAAATTAAGTTTTTAAATTCCCCCCTTTCCGGCGGCAAAAGCAAAATGACAATCGTGTATAAACCAGTTCCCGAACAAACCGGATGGGAGATTTTTTGTTTGGTCGAATGCGCCAACTTTCTGCCGCCATCGGCAAAAAATAAAGGCAAATGCAGAAAATACGCGTTTAATCGTTTTCCGCGCCTTCAATTTTTGTTTTGCTTTGCAATTTTATGTGTTTCGAGAAAAGCGTTGAACGCGGCGATTGATTCGTTAATTTCACATTTACCGGCAATCGTTGCCCTCTTCAGACCGAATAATTCGAGTTCTTTTCCTTCCAGCATCAAACACAACATATGCCTTTCCCTTATCGGCTGCCATTCGAGATTTTTGACTTTTGAAAACGACTATCTTTTCTGTGTGGCGATAAAAATATTGCTCTTATAAACGGTCAGGACTTGCGTCGCGGCGTTCAAAGTCAATTTATTTATCGACTGGTGCAGCAAATAATAAACGAATAAATAAAGAAACGAATTCGCCAAAGCAGCCTCGGTAAAAGACAAAAATTGCTGCGCGCTGAAAAGCGTAAACTTGGGCGCTCCCCTGTAAGCCGACCACCACAAATAGACGGAAGCGCCGATCAATGCGGCGGCTAACAGGGTGGAAACAAACGTTCTGTGTTTAAAAGCGATGACCAGCGATTCATCGCTTTTCTGAATTATTTCCATTGCAATAACACCAGAACATTAAGTTCCAACAAACTTTAATCAATTCCTTTTTGACAACTAAAACGTCCGAACATCTTCTCTGCAAAGTTCCGGTGTATATTTTTCGAAAACAGCTCATTGGGCAATTAAGAAAGTCGCTGCCCGCACTTTCACATCCATTGACCTGTTCGACTGCCGCGTTTGGCAAAAACGCCTCGGCGCAGCAGCGCGGGGCGTAGCCCTTTCTTAATCAAGTTTTCTGGTAATGGCAATTCTTGTGACTCGCTTGATGTCCTTTTCGTTCGGCGCGAAACTGTATATCCTCGTCGGTTCGCCGATTTCGGGCGTGACGACGTTTCCGTTAAAAGACGTCTCGCTGATCTTTACGCCGTCGGCATCGTAAGCGGTGAGATACCATCGAAAGATGTTGGTTTGCTTTTTGGCTTTGACGACAAAAATGACTCTGCCGTCAACTGGATTGTATTCATATTTGACGATTTCAAAATATTTCTCCATCTCGGAAAAATCCGGTTTGACAAAACCGTCTTCGTCTCTCTCGGCGGTATCCGGTTTATTTTTCGTTTCGGCATTTTGTTTCGTGTCTTTCGGCTTGACGGGTTGTTTCGGATTCGTGTCGGCGGAGTTGTCATTCTGAATCGTTTTGTCGGTCGAGGCGTTGTTTGCGCCTTGCGGCGGCGGGACATCGTGGCGGATGTTCGCGGCGTTGTTGCCCGCCGGGNCATTCATATAACAACTCCAGTCGCCGAACGTCGTTTTGTAACAGTAGCCGGTCGCCTTCGGCTCGTTGGAGGTGTTGCAGTTTGCGTCGGGCAGG
>JGI24806J26614_1000766_pt1 | contig 10703 bp, 8 predicted proteins | sample Kansoi200umMDA_FD_26614 | JGI IMG/M metagenome (IMG submission 26614) | reverse complement strand
TCCTTCACTAGATCTCTCGATGGTGAATTCTACGAATTATTTTAGCAAAGTTCGCTTTGGTAAAGTAGTTCTATTTTGGCACTCAGCAAGATTTCGCGCACATATATAATCAATAACAAACTGAATAATGAAAGACTATAGAAGGAAACCATTATTGTATTTCTTGTCTTTCGTTCTCTGAAGTTGCTCACTATCTTGGGCTAGATAGCGACTTAGGCCGGGCATACAACGCTATAGCTTCCTAGCCCAGACAAAGAAAAATGGAGTACGAAATTGGATAACAGGATATGAAGTAGTACAAACAATTGGCTGACCAAAAACGTATCCTAATGACATTGTTGAATAGTATTTAGGGTTGACGAACAGAATTGGTTTATCCTTTGATTGACAGTATCGCCATGTAAATTCCCGTAATGTCTGGTGGACTCAGTTGAGCGGGTACGGCGTTGATATTATAGTTAGCGCCATTGGCATTCCTGACGCCGCTATTATTATACAATAATGATGCTATTAACACTGCTTCTCCTCCACTCTGTGGAGCTTGTATTGTAAAGCTATTTTGGTTGGATGTAGGCTTCTTTATCGCTGTATTAAAAAGCAAAGTAGATTCATATATCTTCTTATCTATTTGTATATCACCTACCTTTAAACCTGTGTTATGGGTAGCTGTGGAGGAATTTACTACTTCCACTTTTACAATATCTGGGAGTGTCCCGCCTGTAATTTCTAGACCTAGAGGTTGATTTTGTTTAACTCTCATAGTGTTCAGGTCTACTAGAGCGCCGGCAGATTGGTTAGCAACATAGATATCACCAATAATGAGGCCGTCAGCGGCTAGTTGTTTAGATTCAGTCCATTTTAATGTACCCTCAGTTTGGCTTTGAATGGATTCATTCTTAATTATCTTTACATTTGGTAATTCAAATCCCCTTGTATTACCTATTAGATCTAGGGTGCAATTACATGCGGTTCCACCCATGGAAACGGCATAAGCTTCTTTCAGCCTTATATCAAGTTCATTCAGAGAACTAGGATGGAAATAGGAATTGGGATTGGTGTAAAGGATCCCTAATAGAACTGTGAATACAATTATGTCATAAAGCCTGCTCATAATAACTAGAATCTTATGAAATAGCCTCATAATAAAGTACGGCTAGTAACAGACTTTTACTTTGAAGAACTACTGCTTAGCCCTATTCCTTTGACGTAAGTTTGTCCTCTGTTGGACACCTTGGGAAGGCTAACGATTACTATCTAGATTTCGATTTGATGCAAGTGAGGGATAATTATTGCCATTTAGTGTCATAAATGCAACAGCCCTATCCTACAAACAACGAGGGATGGCGTTCGGATTACTATTTTACCAGCGGCACTAAAAAAAGATTGGCTTATGGATAGTTCGATACGTAAGTAAAGAGTTAGTTAATCTTGTAGTGTCCAACGCGTTTAGTTCACTTTGCGGATTATCATTATTATCAAACTGGCATATAATAATTTTATATGTCATTATTATCTATCATACACCTTTATTAAATCCCATATTTTCGAAACGTGACCTAGTCAGTGCGTTGGGATAATATACACATATGAAGTCTCTTTTGTGACCTAATCACTTTTTCCCTTTTTGTTATTTATCATCGGCTTCCAACTCCTTTTTTATCGCTTCTAATTGTGGAAGAATGAATTTTACAATAAATTCGTCTGTCGATATACGAAGTCCCATACTCAATTGAAGCCCACTCATAGAATTCGCTGAATTCTGCGTCGTCTATCATTTTGTACCTATCTCTCTACTGAACCTACGCGCCTATTCTATACAATGTGAAGTTTAACCCTGTTACGTCCGCCTTTAATATAACTTTCGTAATTCTATAATAAGCTCCAAAGAGCTTGCCAGACAAAAGATAGTCGCAGGAGGACCCCTAGACTCAAGATTCCCCCAGTATTGAGTCTCCTGCGACCTCATATTGTGCTATAGTTATATATTAGCACCGAGTTAACGGACGGCACAGACTAGAGCTGTGGCTACACGTTGATTTCTATGTAAGCTATATCAGTGAATTATATCATAAACATTATTTCAGATCAGTTGTGATTAATCATAAAATCAAATAACATTACTAAATAGGATACCTCTTATTAGAACAAAGTAAGGCCTAAGATCATTGTATCAGCCATACGCAGGCCAAACCAAACGCCGCAGGTAGCCCTAGACTCGACCAAGTATTCATGAGGTCATATTTTGGGTCGAGTCTCCTGCGGTTTACATCAAATATGGCCCATATTCGTTGGCAAGCCATTTGATTCGGTAGTCTTATATTGGCTACTGCGTCCACTTCCTCTCACTTTTGTTTATCATTACCAGTGGTAGTAACATTACGATCGATGATAAAATTTGATTAATAACTAAGGGCACTGGATTGCGCTTAAACCACAATGAAGAAATAATTGAACGCAAGCCCGCAAACTATATTTGTAGTAACTGTGGGGTTGAGATGACGGCGGAGGACTGGAAAATTACTCTGATTCTTTTCTTTCTACTATCTGAGACTCCCTCACTATATTGATATCCAGAACTTATATCATTAGTAACTTTTCCGTTCTTGGTTCGTTCCCATGTTTTGTCGTAACATATGTGAGAAAAGCATAGACTCCAAAATAGTAGTATGCCAGTTACACTATTCAGTTAGTTGCTTTTGCTTGGAATGAATTAAAAGTAGAAGCCCTATCTCCTACTTAATCCTCAGTATTTACAATTTCACAATTTGAAAGTCTAACGTCGCCCTGCGCTACACTGAAGTCTTTGATTTCATCCACACCCTCACCACAATCAAAAAAGTCTGCACCGCTTCCTCCTTTAAGAGCATCATCACCAAGCCATCCCCATAAACGATCATCTCCACTTTCACCTAGAAGATAGTCATCGTCTTCGCCGCCAATAAGGTTGTCATTTCCGCTACCACCAAATGCCTGGTCATTTCCAAATCCAGTTTGAATTGTATCCTCACCATCCTCACCATATACTTGGTCCCCAAAAAGGCCAGACTGAATTTCATCATCGCCATCTTTGGCAAATATTACATCCCCGGTAAGTATGGTAGTATCATCCTCGATAGTAACTATAAAGTCGGCATGGTTAGTACCGAATGTCAGCCCATTTCCACGTATTATATCGTCGTCTATTGAGTCTTTATCCCATTCGTTTTTACTCCATTGATCATTATCGTCGCCGGCCCATGCAATTGCCACACATGGTAACAATACTCCTACACCAGCTACAAGAAATATTAGCGCACACAATTCCCCTAATTTCGAGGCTGTCAGTTTAAATTTTACCACAATATGACATAAAAGATCCTCTATTTATAGAATCTGTACTATTTTGGCTGAAATATGATCTACTAAAATATGATGGAAATATCAAAGTAAGATTGGACGCGATGCAGAATACAGAAAAATATGTAGAGCCGCAGGTAGATTCAACCTTTTTATCTTCGCCGGGAGTCTACCCCCTCCTGCGGTTTACGTCAGATGGCATAGAGCCCGTTTATTGGAGTCTTTTTAAATAAAGCCTAAATAATTCCTTTCATAGGAACAACTATTGCAGCTCTACAGTACGTATTTCTATAATATTGTGGGGCTAAAAAGAAATCCAGTATAACCCAAAGACCATAAGAAATTCGTCAAGCCGCAGGCAGCCCTAGACTCAACTAACTAACTCTGCCAGAATGCATCATCTATCTCTGTTAGTTGAGTCTCCTGTGGTTTTTACTTATGCTTTATTCAGGTGACGGGGGTAAGTTGGCTTATTTGTGGTTACCAAGGTAAATTACCGGGGAGAGAGGAGTCGGTTTTCTGAACTGCCTTCTTCCCTCGACCTTGCTAACTCGTTAGGGTCTCTTATTGGTTCTTGCTGTTTTCGTTGCGGTGGCTCTGTAGATCCTCCTTCTTGTCCTCGTCCACCGGCGCCGTTCCCGCTTCCGAATTCTGGATTCTCTTCTAGCTCCTCACCTGTTGGTGTCGGAGTTAGTTGCAGAGTTGATTCCGGTATTGTTGTTGTTACGTTAATTAGCTCACCGCTTGTAGTATTAACAAGGGCCAAAGAACCGTTAGGCATTACGTATGTCCGAAGTGGAGGTGTCATATTTGTTAGTGGAAGTATCGGGTTTATTCCCACGGATCCCTCATTGTTATCATTATTATCGTTATTGTCCTTGGTTTCATCATATGTGGCAATTTGATTTGTGTCTCTAGATGGTGAAAACCCTGCTATCTGTGCATGTGCTGATATTAATTCACCTGCCATAACTACGCCAGTTACTATAACGGTAGCCAGAATGATGAGCCATACGGTGTTCCAATTCATTACTAATAAATCTCCTCCTTGTGTAAAGTGTAACCTTTTTGTTTCTGTTTTTGTGCTTGCAACCTGGTATATATTAGTTCGTAACGGTGACTCAAATAATCCAAGGTGTCAGGGTTTAAACTTAGAGAACCTTTGGCTTTCTCTTTAGTAGTTACTGCAGTAGGTATTTCTTCTGTGTGTCTGTTGTCAGCGTTGCTGAGTATTACTTTATCACCAAAAGTATATTTTGTCAATGTTGTGGAATGCAGCTAAGGTACTCCAATAGAAAGAGAACTCAACTAAATAGGAAAAGGGAAGATAAAAGGGAGAATAAGATTAGCGATTATATCTAAACCTCCTAAGCCGCATGGTTATATCTAAATGCAATATTTCTCATTGCACATGGTTTGAAATCACAAGCTGGGAAGAAACAGTAGGATAGAAACTTACTTAACTGTGATGTCTGTTATGTCTGTTGTCTTTATCACTTTGTTTCTTGCCAAGTTTAGTCTTGTCAGTATCCCTTTCTGGCTGCGATACTGTATACTCCATCGGGTCACATACTGACTGATTGACAAATATATCACTATTCTTTGTTGCTAATGCGAAGGGACTTATAGCGTCTTAATGTATAACCTTTGGTAGGCTCATATCAATATGGTGAGGATTAGCACATCCTAAACGTTCTGCTAATACCTTTTCTAAATTTTCTCTTGTAAATTAAGCTTATCTGTTGTCGTTCCTCTTTTCGTAACGATATCCTTGCTGAAACGGGATTTCAGAGAACCTGCTCATCATAGTGTTGTATATATTAAAATTCCTATTTTATCAAGAGCCGTTCATTTCATAAATACTGGCACGTCTATACAAAGGACTTATGTCGCAAAGATTCAATATAGGGCCAATCCTTGCCGCTATGCTTTTAATTGCAATAACAGTCGCAGTTGCTACGGTTGTAACAACGCATCATATAGCAGCTCAGTTATTCTTCCAGGGTCCTCCAGGACAAGATGGCACACAAGGGCCACCGGGAACTACAGCCCAGGCAACGAACCTTACAGTGAGAAATGCACCGGGATCAGTGGTACCAACAACTGGATTAGCACAAACGGACTCGGAATAGTCATGAGTAGTGCTCCACAAGGGAATTCTTGGATAGTATATACTGTTAATCCCTTTGCACTAGGGAATAGTTCAGTGCAAGCTTTTGCACAATGTGCTAGCACAAAATAGCAACAACTTCTACAAATGGTATAATAATTGGAACTGGACGGCAGAAGAGTTTAAAGGGCAACACAAAGCTCCTTCCCTTTCTTGTTTTACGAATACGGTAGTTGACATTGCTCCCGCTCCGATGTGGAAGATAGAACAAAGAGTAGCGAAAGAATCCACACCTCGGTAGTAGAAACCACATAATAACAGGTTCACTATTGACATTCATATAACCAAATTATAAAATACACTATTGATTAAGAATTATACATGGTTAAAGGTTTGAATGTGGATAGAGCTAATGGAATTGTAGTTATCGAAATAAACAAGGATGAGCTCATGAATATACTTGATTCAGTACATTATATGACAGACAAAGCGAAAAGGAATCTGTTAGAAAACTTACCATCTAACGAACAAGATAGAACTAGACTTGATAATTTTAATGCGTTAAAGGAGGGCCTTAGAAGAGTTTTAGAGTCTCTAAATTGAATTCTCCCGTAATCAACTTTTCGTATTCGCCTTCTTGGCAAGGTACAATGAAATCAACAGTCATTTGCTCTGATAAACATAGCCATAGGATATTACAATTAAGTAAATTGCTATTGAGTTTGATTTTGGCGTCTGACTACCATCAATTGTCATTCAGTTAAGAAGATAATAATGAAAAGCTGTTTAGAATGGGCTCGGAAGCTTCATGCTTGCACTGTACTGCTTGCACACTCCAGTGCATAAGCCAAAACTCTTCTGCAGTCTTTGACCGGAGGATGCAAAGAGATAAAGTTGGATAGTATTTGAGCCCATAATAAAGAAATTTCGACTAGATTATCTCTTCTCGGATCAATCATATACACGGCGTGTACAGCTTGTATTTGCTCATTCAACAGATACCTTTTCAATCACGCGTTTACCTTTGATATTAGCTTTTTGCAAAATATTGGTTATCAGTTTTATTAGCATCAGTATAACAGTCATGATATCGTGAACCCATTTAGAACGCATTTCCTCTTTTTCCTCTTCTCTCAGGTATCTCTGATACCTTTTTGCTGCAACCTGTGCTACGTGGTCGCCGTCATTATTGTTATACAAGTTACTCTAAGCAATAACATTGGAAATTCAAAATATAAAGGTTTATGGCTATTATCTTTATATCTTAGAATTCGCCGAGGGAATTAGAAACTACCTTTCATAATATGAGCGCCGTTATCATTGCAGTCGGTGCCACATCTATCTTTTTTGCATTACAGCTAGATTTGGTTAATGCCTTTGAAAACAGCGCACACAAATAGTAGGACCATAAAATGCAGCAGTCGAACCATAAAAGGCAACAATCTGTATCATGACAAATGTCTATCTTTGGTATCAACATCTTATCATCAGTAGATGCAAGATATAGTCTCACGACGCTGACAACAACTGGGGAGCTTCCACTGACGAAGAATAATTAACAATAACATAGCAAAATGTGAGGTACCGGACAATCCTTCGGTATTTCTTGCGGAAATAGGTACATCCAATACTTCTCCACTGAGTTATAGTAGTTCCTTACAAGTGTATGGTATATTTTAATGATGACATATAACATGTTGAGAGAGCAAGTAAAAGGAAGGAAGATATGGATTTATGATAACACATGTAAAATTAACGACGTCATCTTGCTTGTCTTAGGTTAATAGTTTCAAGCATTCCAAAAAAGGAAGGAATTCACGATTCTAAGGAATTTCTTGGCATGACAAACTTGGTAAGCTTGGTAGTAGCTACTAGTACCCCCGCTATGCCCATTGCAAGCAAGAGAGCGGTAAGTGGGCCAAACTCAGGCACTATTCGTGTTCCCGCGATTTCTATCTCTTCCACTCCTTTATCAAAATCAATAGACAGTGTTCGTACCTGATTGTTGGTAGTTATCTGGTCGGCTCCTATCTGCACGCCATCAGCAAAAACTATGTAGTCTTCGTCTTTATTTTGTGGATTCTTTGAGTCCATGATATTTCTTGGAAGTGTAAGTATCAATGTTCCGTCATCACTTGTAACAAGTTTTAGGGCCAAAGTCGAATTCTCCTTCATTGCTGTCATGTTGCTTAATTTACCCCCAGTTATATTGTACGTAATCGGATAAGATTTGTCATCTATCTTAAGGTCAATAGTGCTATTATTACTTTGAGCAGCAGTTTTTGGAATGCCACAGAAAATAAGAAGCAGGAAAGATATGGAGAAGATGCCCAGAGATATTTGTTTCGGATATTTCATTCCCATGAAATGCTATCGAAACGTACTATATTACTATTCCTGCCAATTTTTATCCCCCATTTATAATGTTTCGCTGCCAGCTGCAAACCCGTATCACTAACAACCTACAGCTGTGGTCGGTGTAGAACAATGAGGGAGATACAGGACGCGACATGATTGACCACAATGCTGTACCTCTGGCAATAACATTTAGGAACCCCTTCCAAAAGTTGCATTTCATTAGAGCAAACCTTGCACACCGGATACACATAGCAAGCTATCTATTTGTACACAATAGACATCGGCGGAGACAAGTACTGATCGGAGTACGCTACGAGGGAGTAGCTTTTTGTTTTATATACTTGCGATTTTTCTGTTACTGCGATACCGAAACTGGCTTGGGTACCAGGGGGAATATTTGCTGGTTCTGCTACTGCTCTTCCAAGGGCAATTACATTGCCATCTTTGTCATATAACGTAGCAACTACACTCGAGTCGGTGGCTGTTACTGATCCTTCATTCGAAATTCTGCCATTAATGTAATAAAAACCTAAGATATTGAGTTTGGCGTTATCAGGATAAACTTTCAATGTGGTTGGTGTAATCTTGTCAGTATGAACACCCAGAGCTGATAATTTAATATCCTTTACGGCATTAGTAGTCTTTGTATCAATATACAAGATTTCAAATGGACATACCCCACCAGAACTTACCGTCGGTAACTCACACGATCTTTGATACTGATTCAGCGGCTTTCCCTCATCATCATAAAATGCCCCCTTCGCAGTTACACTTGTTAAAGATCCATTTGATATATTTTTTATTTCACCATACACATGCATAATAGAGCTTTCATCTATAAATGAAGACGTATATTGAATTACGGTATCATTACCGGCTGATAAATTCGACATCTTCGTCGCATGAGCAGGGACTAGAGCTAGAGATTCATTTAAACCAAACATGGCCCATAAAATTAATAATACCATAGCGATAATGACTAATAGCATTGTTTAAGCAAAAATAGTATTTGGTTTCTTGATTTATTAATATGTCTTCTGACGTATCATGCCATTTTATTGATAAAGTCTAAGGAATTCAATCTCTAGCTAACTCAGCTCCAGCAGCATTATATTTCTTTTCTGTACTATTATTGTTACTATATAGTATCACAGGTATCAACAATGAAATTAGAGCCATGTATGGATTTTGCCAATCTAGCTATCAATACGCAGTTGCCTGCATTTGTTGCTGTACTAGATAGCACCTGCACTGGGCGTTAGCAATCTCTGTCTACATTGTCCTGAACTAGCAACAGTTATTAATTGCTGACTTATAATTGACTCAGAATATATTTAAGTCTATTTAGTAGAATTATAATGGGTACGATAACAAATAATGGCATCTCTTCCAACACCAGCAAGCAATACAAACTCCACTACAAGAACTGGCAGATCTTCTACCAACTCTGCTGGAGGATTTATTAAAGCAATAGAATCAGGATCAAAACATCTTATCATAAAGAGATTCACCCTAAGATATCCTGAACAAAAGCTCAAGTTTACAGGTGATGGTTATCAATTTGATCCCAAGCGTGGAGTTGGGATTGCAGGATATAAAGGAAGACATATTTTATTCCATGATAAATGTACTGGATGTCAGCTATGCGCCATTGCGTGTGAAGGTATAGCAGAGGCAATAGGGATGGTAAAAGTAGATGAACAATGGAAACAAAATAAGAAGTCTATTATGCCACAAATTGACTTTGGAAAATGTGTATTTTGTGGATTATGTGTAGATGCATGCCCATTTTACGCATTATATATGACCAATGATTATGAACTATCTTCATATACTAAAGAGCATTTAATCTATACTCCATCACAACTAGCTGTGAAGCCGAAATATGATGGTGGTGTAGAATTGAAAATTGATAAGATGGGTGCGACACATGGATAGTACACATGGATTTAAGTCCTAACCCTGCCGCTAAAGCTATTTTCGTTATTATAAAATTCTAAGTGAATAATATGCAAGATTAACTTGTTCGCTTTATTAGATAAGATCAGGATTGTCAAGAAAGATAACTCAATTCACGCTATTGCAATTTACTTCGATTTCTTGTGTCTCCGATACTATGAAGTCTTGGAAGGCAGTGTGTAGTCGTAAGAAAAGTTGTATTCAAGTAGCAGAGTTTGAACTGGTTCAGAAGGTGTTCAGACCTTCAAAGAACCCGTAGACCTTACCTAGAGTACGTCTGATATATAGTGGCAGTGTATTCTATAAATACACTGGGATTTAGATAATATCTATCCCATAGAATAACAAAATATAGAGCCTGACCTCAAGTTACTATGAGTATAATAGTTAGTATCTTCGCCATATTTTGGAGACTTACGTATCCCCTATTGCTATTGTATAACACTTCTGAAATATTTGAATAATGGCTAGCGAACATAAAAAAGAATTGGATGGTCTGCAGAAGGTTTCTTTTATTTTGCCTTCTTGTTACTTACGAGAGGGGAGTGACGAATAGTGACATCCAGGCTCGAGCGTGAACAGGAGAGGTATAGGAGTAACACATAGTATCTGACACATGCGTTCCAATGAATTAGGAAAAAAGAGAGGGTATTTCTTTTATTTTCCACCAAAAAGTTTTCCTATCACAGGAATTTTACTCAAGGGATTAGTATTGTTTTGTCCTTGTTGCTGACTTTGGTTGGTTGCATTGCCGCCACCAGTTGCTTGTTGCGGTTGTGATTGATTACCTCCACCCTGTTGCTGTTGTTGGCTTTGATTGGTTGCTCCTCCTCCTCCTGTCGTACCTGTAGCATTGCTCTGGCCGCTGCTTCCTCCTCCTTGTTGTTGTGTCATATTCTTAGCTTCAGTCTTATTTTCAAGACTTGTTTGTTCTCTGTTC
>JGI24806J26614_1000765_pt1 | contig 10711 bp, 6 predicted proteins | sample Kansoi200umMDA_FD_26614 | JGI IMG/M metagenome (IMG submission 26614) | reverse complement strand
CATGTGGCAAAGGATGGTGAAAAATTTTCAATTGGTAAGATCACAATTGAAGTTTTGCATACTCCCGGTCATACGCTTGAATCTTCCTGCTATTTATTAAAAGATGAGAATGGAAAAGATCATTGTGTCTTTACCGGCGATACTTTATTCGTTGGTGATGTCGGCCGCCCTGACCTTGCGCAAAAAGGCGCTGATCTTACCATGCAGGATCTTGCCGGTATGATGTATGACAGCATTCATAATAAATTATTTCCTTTAGCTGATGATGTGATCGTTTACCCAGCTCATGGCGCTGGTAGTGCCTGTGGTAAAAGCCTGGGTAAAGAAACGTTCAGCACCATTGGTGAACAGAAAAAACATAACTACGCATTAGAATCAAAAACAAGGGAAGAGTTCATTCAAAAAGTTACAGAAGGAATTTCAGCTCCGCCACAATATTTTCCTATCAATGCACAAATAAATAAAGAAGGGTATGAAAGTTTGGATGAAGTACTAGAGCAGGGAATGAAAGGGTTTCCCGTTAAGGAGTTTAAGAAATTAATAAATGACGATATCATTGTTCTTGATACAAGAACAGAAACAGAATTTGTAAAAGGCTTTGTTCCTGGTTCTATAAATATTGGCCTGAATGGTCGTTTTGCAGAATGGGCAGGCAGTCTTTTACCATTTGACAAGTCTATTTTGCTTGTAACTGACCCGGGCAAAGAAAAAGAAACGATCATCCGGTTAGCGAGAGTTGGCTTTGAAAAAATTGATGGTCACCTTGCAGGCGGTTTTGAAGCATGGAAAAAGGCTGGAGAAAAAGCAGATATGATCGTTGAAGTGGAAGCTGATGAACTTATGATGGATAAGGAGTTTGATGAAAACCTGATCGTCCTTGATGTCAGAAAAGAAAATGAGTTTGCCGAAGGTCATTTATCGGGGGCAATGAATCTGCCGCTTAGTGACATGATCGATCCGGGAACGATGGCGAATATTGAAGATGGACATAATCTTTATGTGCACTGCGCCGGAGGCTACCGGAGTGTTATTGCCTGTTCATTGTTAAAACGCCAGGGCATACATAATCTTCGCAACATAGCTGGTGGGTGGAATGCAATTAAAGAACAGGAAAAAGTTGAGATAGTAAAAGAGAAGAGTGTATTGAACTAATTATATTTTCCCTTATCTTAAAGGTGTTTTTATGGGCGACCGTGAAAACACCTTTTTGATTTTGGGTGAATGACTATTATTAATACATTCACTTTGCTGATATTTTTGTTTATATTTTTTATACCACCAAATTCCTAATTATGGCAACAAAAAGAAACACTATTGAAAAAAAAGCAGAAGTTCCGCTTGATCCTCCAAACGAGAATACATTTCGTATCGATACGTCAAGATTCAAAGCTTCTGCCATTGCAATTGATAACAAGAGCTTGAATAAGCTTTCTTTAACTTTTCTTGTTCCAGCTTCGAAAGTTCCTCCGAGTTCTGAAGCCGGCGAAACCAAGTTTTTTGGCCATTTTCCGGTCACCCAAATGGCAAAAAAAACTAGTATTCAGGGACGGAGTTTTCGCTTCAAAAAAACAAGAGTTACTGCACGATTAGATATTTTGGATGATGAAGGGGCACCGAGTATGATTACAATCGAGTTTTCCCTAAAAGATGCAAAAATTAAAACAAAATAGAATTACTATTTGACAAAATTTAGAAAGAATGATTATAGTAATCAAGTATAAATGAAGGCCAAGTTGAGTCTTTTAAGAAATCATTATTAAAATCTTGTCTTTGAGTGTAAAAATTTGTCATAAAGAAATTGATATATTGATCATTTTCCGAAATTTTTTTGTCTTCAGGAAAAAAAATTGAAACGCCATAAGGGCATATCGCTAATCTTGCGCTAGAATAGACCTCGGTTGGAAAATGTTTTGCTATAATGACATTTTGTGCCTCGTTGGTAATGAGCTCGATAAATCTTTCTAACATTTCTCTCAATTTCAAATCGGTAGTTTGAGGATGTAACTTTTTACAGAAATTGACCAAATCAATTATTCCGTAAGGATTCATAGAAATGTCTTTACATTCTTCTCTCACTGCCCTAATTGTAATATACAATGTTTTATTGTTCAAAAAGTGGTTAGCTATCTCATTAATAACATCTTTCACAAGCCCATACAAATGGAGATTATTAATAGATTGAGAAATGAACTTGATTCCTGAAATAGGAATTTTTCTTCGTTTTAGCAATTTTAAAAAGGCTTCATTTTGATACCGAAGAGGTAAATTCGTGCACATATTGTTCGCTAGTGACCTCAAATGATTTTCACCATGTTGATTGTCTCCTAACTCATTAAATAGCTTTTTATAATCAAGTCCAAGATTAAACACAAAGTTTTCCGAACCAACTAGATATTTTACTTGAGATTTGAGGATATAACCTGATTCAAACATTTGCATATAACAATTCCTAGCATACCAAAATTCGATCGGCTTCTTAAAAGTAGTTTGCAAAACAGTAGTGAGTTTCTCTATAGGAATAATGTGAAACCCAGAAGTTAAAAATGCTCTCTCTTGGAATTTGGTCAATTTCTTTTCATCAAAAAACTTAATAAAATATTCGAATAATTTTTCTTTATTAAATCCAATCGCTCCAGTTGAAAATATTTTCTTCAAATAGTCATATCTCTTTTTGGCTTTCTTATTAATACGGAATGATTCTGGCAATTTGTCCCTTGTGACAAATCCGAATCCAGCTCCATGCCCACAGGTCATTAGGAAATTATACTCAGCATCCTGAGAAACTGCATACTCATCAAAAAAAGATTGCCAGTATTTTTCTGGGTTGTCATAAAAATCCTGGCAATGGAGTATTTGTTTATCAGTATATAAAACTGAACGCTCTGACTCAATTTTGATAGTAAGAATATCTATAATATCTTCTATTACATTATATTTAAATATGTAGTATTTTACGTTTTCATAATTTGTTTGGGCCAAAATGTCGTTTTTTAAAAGCTCATAGGCAAACCAATCTTCATCATAATACTGCAAAAGAATGGAAACTGTCCATTTAACATTGGCCATAAAAAGAATTTTAAATTTTCTTCTAACAATAGTATTATGCCATCACAGCTTTTCGCAAACATCAATGTTCTTAAATTTTATCAAACTTTCTCAAAGCGATGGCCTATCGAGCCCTAATGTAAGAAAAATTCTTCAGGATAGGTTCGGCTTTATGTGGATTGCGACTCAAGATGGGCTTAATCGTTATGATGGAAAAAAATTTGTTCAATTTAACTCAAGTGAGTTGACGAAAAGGAACAAAACAATGGGAAATGATTTCAAAGATTTCCTATTTGATAATGCGCATAATTGCATTTGGTCTATTACAGCGAATGGTGCACTAAATAAAATAAATATGGTGACATGCGAGGTAGATAAAATTTTATTGTTACGTGACTCAATTTCTCAAAAAATAAGTTTATCCTATAAATCCCTTTTTCTATGGAATAATGATTTATATGTTTCAACTTATCAAGGTTATATTTTTCAATTCAATACTTCAGCTGATACACTTATCAAAGCAATTAATATTAACTCGCTAACACAAAAAAAATCTTTCATTGACAAAATATTCATAGATGATAAAAAACAGCTTTGGTTATTTTTAGAAAATGACGGAATCCTAATTTTAGATTCAAGTATTAAAAAAATTATCAAAGAAATTCCAGGTAATTCAATAGCAAAAGGGGCATCATCAGCAATAACCTTTAGAGATATCTTAATTTATAAAAATGATGAGCTTATAGTTGCAACTACTCTCGGAGTTTATTCTTTTAATATCAGAACACAAACATTAAATAACAAATTTTTTTCCACTAAGGAACTGCCGTTAGAATTAAATCGAACAGACGTGTTAGCACTCAGTTTGACCAATGAAGATTTATATATTTCAAGATCTAATGATTTATTTCGAATTAACATTCTAACTGGCAAATACAATAGGATTTTAAACGCTGGCAACTATAATGATAGAGATTGGTTTCTTAATATTTATACCATTTTTTCAGAAGGTAATAGGTTGTGGCTTGGTAACCAACAAGGGGTATCATTAATAAATAATATAAACTCCCCATTTACACCTTATAAATCTTCTTATACTCGGAATAATTACTCTCTGAATCACTGTTATCATTTATATCCAAAAAATGACTCACTAATATTCTCGTGTACATCAGATGGTTTATATCTTATTAACACATATAACAGCTCGATTGATTGTATAGATAATAGTCAACCCTATTACCAGGTATCGAAAACCAAAAATGGCGATTTCTTAGCTTCGGGAGAAAAAAAACTATTTATTATCCGCAGAAATAAGTTGATACCTGCAAAAAGCATATATCCTGAGCTTGATATAATATCTGGTGATTTTATTATCGCGTCATTAATTTATAAAGACTCTTTACTTTTTTTGGCAAGTCAAAACAATAGAGGTTTGTATATATGGGATCTTACTTCGAAAAAGATTACAGTAATAAATGATTCCACTAAAAAACTTGCTCTTAAAGATCTTAGAATTAATAATCTTCTGATCGATTCCACAGACAAGGTTTGGATAATTTGTAATGGTTTCATTTCAATTTACGATCTAATAAATCAAAAAATAGAACATCATCAGATTATTGATCCCGAGACGAATAAGCCTATGGATATACTCATGGATGCTTGTACCGACGAAAAAAGAACTTTCGTTGCAGTTTATGGAAGAGGAATTGTTGAAATTGACCACAATTTTAAAAGCAAACGAATTGTGTCGCCAAAAAATGGTCTTTCCAACACGGGACTCTATAAAATTTATTTTTCTAATGATTCATCTTTATTCTCTTCAAGCAATGATGGCCTCTTTTTTTATGATTTCTCGATGAATAAATTAAAAAAGATAACTGTCGAAGATGGCTTGCATTCAAATAGTTTTGATGAGACAAGTGGAGCAAGGTGGAAAAGAAAGATCTTTCTCGGTGGATTAAACGGATTTACAAAGATTGACCTTGAAAAAATTAAACCGAACGTGGAAATACCACGTCTTTATTTTTCACACATAAATATTTTGAATTCACAATTGTCAATAGATACTTTTAATTTACACATAAAAAAAATATTAATTCCAAATAATTATACTCAAGTTAATATAAACTTTAGTTGTATTAATTTTTCCAACTCCAAGAAGTCAGCTTTCTATTACAAAATAAAGGAATTACAAAAAGATTGGATTAATAATAAAAGTGAAACTTATGTATCTCTCATCGGTGTTTCTCCCGGGACCTACACTCTCCAGGTACAAGCCTTCAACGAAGATCAAATACCAAGTGAGATTAAAGAACTCACACTCATCTTCCTCCCCAAATGGTACCAAACATTAGGGTTTAAAATTCTGCTTTTATTGGCCATTGCAGCAATATTTTATGGTCTCTATAGGTTCCGCATCAACCATTTAAAGAAAGAAGAAAAGATCCGCAACCAGGTGGCCGGTGATCTGCATGATGAACTCGGCAGCACATTGAACAGTGTAAAAATTTTTACCAGTCTTGCACTGATGGAAAAAGATAACAAGTCACATCTGGAAAAAATAAAAGAAGCAACTCAGTATGCAATAGCGAGTGTAAAAGACATAATCTGGGTGCTGGATGATAAACGGGATACGCTTGATCACTTGCTGAGCCGCATTAGCCAGTTTGCAAAACCACTTTGTGAGGCATCGGGTATTTCTTATAAACAACATGCTGATGAAAACCTGGAAACTTATAAGCTGGGCAAAGAAGAGAAAAGAAACCTGTACATGATCATTAAAGAATCAATTAATAACAGTAGTAAGTATTCAGAATGCAGCCTCATCGAACTCCTTATAAAAAATAAAGGGGGTAAACTGAACATTTCTATTTCTGATAATGGAAAAGGGTTTGACAGGAACGAGATAGGCAGCGGCTACGGACTGAAAAACATTTTACGTCGTTCCGCAGAAATCGGATACCAGGCTGAGATCAACTCATCACCGGGCAATGGAACGCTTATTTATCTTGAGAAAAAATAATTTACATCTTAACAATACCATTCTTAATGGCATATATAACAAGGCCTGTTCTTGTTTTTATATCAAGCTTAAGAAACAAGGCGTCTCTATACCCATCAATAGTGCGTGGGCTTAAAAACATTTTGGCAGCAATTTCTTTATAGGTCATTTCAGTACATGCAAGCTTTAAGAATTCAATTTCCCGTTCGGTCAGTTGTATCACCTGTTGACTATTCTGGCTTTCATCATCCACACCGGAAATACTATGTACAAGCCGGCCGGTTACCATTTCAGAGTAATAAAATCCTTTTTGTAAAACCGCATTGATAGCATTCCTTAATTCTGCCGGTTCGGATTCCTTTAATACATAACCCCTGGCGCCATTCTTTATCATTCTTATTATAGCATTCTCATCATCCAGCATACTTAAGGCAAGTACTTTTATCCCGGGATAATTATTTTTCAGCCAGGCAGCAGTTTCATACCCATCTTTTACCGGCATATTAATATCCATTAAGATCAAATCAGGTTCCTTTCCTACCTGTATATATTTAATCATGTCTTCGCCGTTGTTGGCTTCGAACACTACTTCATGTCCGAAATTCCTGATCAGGTTAGCTAATCCATTACGCAATAAAACATGATCATCAGCCAATGCAATATTTGCCATTTTTAAATATTGATAGTTAGTTTTAGCGTATTCCAGTCCTGGCCTTTATAGGATATCGAACTATCGACTGTGGTTAGTCTCTGTTTGAACTTAGTCATTTCCTGTATATTTAAAAATAAGGGTTCTCCCCGATATTCTCTTGTTACTTCTATTTCTATTTTATTCTTTTTATAGCCGATATTTACCCGGATAAAGCCGGGCTCATGAATATTTAATACCGGGTATGTTAATTGCTGCAGCACACAAAAAACAACCAGCTCTTTTACTTCTTCAAGCTTAATAAAATTTCCACTCACTGATAACTCAGCATGGCAAAACCCCGTTTCATTAAGTCTTCTTAATTCATAATTGATCGCAGATGCAAAACCATTTTTAATGATCTCATCCGGGGAAAGTTGTTTTGTCAGATTCCTGAGATCGGCAATAGCTTTACCTAGCAATTTACCCGACTCGGTAACTTTTTCTGTATAATTTTTATCCTCTTCCTGCAAAACTAATAGTTGCAACTTTACAAGGCTTAGCACCTGCCCCACATTTTCAAAGATCTCTTTTGAATAAGCTTGTAACGACCGCTCCTGTATCTCGATCCTGGAATTGAGCTCTTCTTTTAAGGTCCTGATCGTTTTTTTTGTCTTCTTCATAGGCATACAAAGCAAATCGTATTTCATATTTTATATTAATTGACCAATACAATACTACAATTCCATTGAAAAAAATTTACGGGTGTTTTCACCCTAAGATTTCCGGTTATTGTCTTCTTTTAAAATCAATTTTTGATCTTGAAATTTGTCTATGAAACCTTTTAATTGAATGTCCTTTAATTACTTCACAGGTCTTCGATAATTTCTTACCATCCTTTTCCATTCAAAAAGAGCTGACGCATTCAGCTCTTTTTATTTTCCTAATAAAAAGTTAACGCCCTTGATTTTTAACCACTCGTCAAGTGGTAAATGCCATTCAACTAATTCATTAGTATTTGTTTTTCGGATGCTGCTATTTTTATTATACGAACGTTTTAGTAATTATAACATTTGACTGTAACAAATCACAATTTTCGTTCGTTAAGGAAGAACAGTATAACCATGAACCACAAAACCAACTTTGCCCTTGCGGGTATGCTATTGCTTACATTGTTTGTAAATGCACAAACAATATCCCGAAAAGAATTACCGGCTAAAAGAACTTCGCAAGCTGTAAAGATCGATGGCTTGATCACTGATGCAGCATGGAAAGATGCAGCCCTGATGACAGATCTTATTGAGTTTCGTCCAAAGATGGGAGCTGCGGAAGCTCATGATGTGAGGACCGAAGCCTATTTGATGTATAATGATGAAGGGATCTTTTTTGGCGGCTATTGTTATGAAAAAACCAAGGACAGCATATCAAAAGAATTGTCTGGTCGCGATGGATTTGGCGCCAATGATTATATAGGTATCATTTTCGATACCTACTATGATAAACTAAATGGATTCGAATATTTCGTTACTCCGCTGAATGAACAATGGGATGCAAAAATGTCTCCGGGTGGAAATAACGGAGGTGAAGATTTTACCTGGAATGCAGTTTGGAAAAGCGGCGCAGTAGTTCACGATAACGGATGGAGCTTTGAAATGTTCATTCCTTATTCTGCGATACGTTTTGGAAAGAAGGATATTCAAAACTGGGGATTGAATATTACCCGTCGTCGCAGAAAAACAGAACAACAAGGGACCTGGAATCCGATTGATATTAATGTAAATGGTTTTCTTACCCAAGAAGGTTTGTGGGCGGGTATTACAAACATCAAACCCCCATTGCGTTTACAATTTTCGCCTTACTTTTCTACATATGTAAATCATTTTCCTTACAATAAGCCCGGCGTTGAAAATACAACAACAAGCTTTAACGGAGGAATGGATGTTAAGTATGGCATCAACCAGGCATTTACGCTTGATGTCACTTTGATCCCTGATTTTGGACAGGTACAAAGCGACCCTCTTGTTTTAAACCTAACACCATTTGAAGTAAAGTATACTGAGAACAGGCCATTTTTTACGGAAGGAACAGAATTGTTTAGTAAAGGAAATTTATTTTACTCAAGAAGAATCGGCGGCACACCAATCCATTTGTACGATGTATATGATCCTAACATTATAGGATCCGATGCAAAAGTGATCAAAAACCCAACTGAGTCAAAGTTGATCAATGCATCAAAAATATCAGGACGAACCCAAAAAGGCCTGGGCATTGGGTATTTGAATGCAATCACCAAAGCACAGTACGCAACGATCGAGAATATAAATACCAAAGAACAATGGAAGTATGAAACCAACCCGCTTACTAATTATAATGTTTTTGTTTTAAATCAGAGTTTAAAACACAATTCCAGTGTATCGCTTGTTAATACCAATGTATGGCGAAGTGGCAACGATTATGATGCAAATGTAACTGCCGGCCTTTTTGATTTCAATGACAAGAAAAACATGTGGAATGTGGGAGGTAAAGCAGCAGTAAGCAACCTCATAGGTTATGAACCAAACGGTGATACAAAAACAGGATACAACCAGCAACTATATTTGGGGAAGATCAGCGGCAGATTCAACTTTAATATTTCACAGGAACTGACTGATACAAAATTCACCAGTAACGATCTTGGTTACTTTACGAATAATAATTTCCTGGATCATAATGCATGGATTGGTTACAGGTGGACGAAGCCAAAAAGCTTTTACAACAGGATCGGTATAAACTTCAATATCAGCACGAGCCATTTATTTACTCCTATTGGCTCCATCGAGGAAAAATATCAACGATCAAATTTTAATTTTAATGGACATGTTCAAACGAAGAAATTACTTTGGTTTGGATCTTTCTGGAATTATACTCCATATCAGAATGATTTCTATGAACCGCGTACTTATGGATGGTTTTTCCGTCGGGGCTCAAGTTTGTCAGGCGGAGCCTGGTTCGAAACGAATTACTCAAAAAAATACTCGGCCAGTTTTGAAGGGTCCGCTCGTCAATATTTTAATTTTTACGATCAGTCTGCACTAGATCTATTCTACAGTCAGAATTATCGTTTCAGTAATAAGTTTTCATTGTCATTCCGCACCAATTACCAACCTCGCTTTAATAATATGGGTTATGCATGGTCAGATCCAACTCAAATAATTTTTGGAAAAAGAAAAGTAAACACCATCGAAAACATTCTAGGTGTCAAATATAATTTCAATAACATGATGGGTATCAATTTACGAATAAGGCATTATTACAGCAGCGTTGAATACAAAGAATTTTTTACACTGCAACAGCAGGATGGATCATTGACACCAAACTCTGCTTTCAACCTAAACGTGGATCAAAATGCTAATTTCTTTAATGTCGATATGGTGTACACCTGGCAATTTGCTCCCGGAAGTTTTATAAATGTGGTTTGGAAAAATGCAGTGCAGGATTATACCAATGTAGTGGAAGATGGTTATTTCAAAAATTTCGGCAATACGATGGAAGCTGATCAGAATAATAATATTTCACTTAAAGTGATATACTTCCTGGATTACCTCCAGTTAAAAAAGAAAAAGACTAAGAACTGAGTAGTTTTGTGTAGTGATGAAAAACGGCCCCTGCTTTCCAGTGGGGGCCTCTTTATTTTAATATCTCACCGTATTCTGGCTTCCACTCCCATTTCCAGCGGCGATGACTCCATAACCACATTTCAGGATATTCTTTTATGAAATTACTCAGGAATGCAGCATACTTTTTTGTGAGTTCTCCTTGTTGAGTGGTTGCCGGATGTTCTTCTCCCATTTCAAAAAAGACCTTATAATAGCCCCGCTTTAGCTTTATCATTTTGCAAAAAACAACCGGGATGTTTCCTCTTCTTGCTCCACTCTCCGGGCCTTTAACAAAAGGGGTTGGCTTTCCGAAAAAATTCAACCAGTATGCATTTTTTGGATAGCCAGGGTTTTGATCAGCAACTAAAGCCAGCCCGTAAAGCTTATTTCGGTAAG
>JGI24806J26614_1000764_pt1 | contig 10719 bp, 5 predicted proteins | sample Kansoi200umMDA_FD_26614 | JGI IMG/M metagenome (IMG submission 26614) | reverse complement strand
TATTTACACTAAAACCAGGAAGATTTTAATTGATGATCAGCGGATCAATGGGAATGATAAACTCGGACTTTATTATAACCATTGGAAAAATGCGAAGTCGAGTATTCTGATTTTTGATGAAAACGAAGCGGTCTTTTGTTTTTCAAATTCAAAGGTTTCTAAACGACGGCTAAATGTTCAAAACCAGGCTCGTTACGGACCAAAAATGCTTGAACGACTGGTATGGGAAGATAAATGGGTAGTAGTCGATAACAGTTTGATCCAATCACTGGTAGAATATTGCCGCGAAATAGATGGAGATTTTGAATACTTCTTAAATGAAAATATGAGTTTCATCGACCGGGAAAGGTTATTGAGTATAACGGTCGGGAAAATTTCCGGAAAGGAATGGACCTCGCCTGACGGGAACAAATTCTTTGAGATTTCTGATGATGAACATTCAAACAGAATTAGCCTTTTTCAGGATCCGGATACGCAAATTTCGAAAACTGGTTTCTTGAATATGTACGCTGCGTTTTCGACGAAACTGATGAAAACCGTTGACTGGATCCCTGAAAATGGTTTTTTTCAAGACCTGATCAGCGATCGTAAGATTCATTACAGTTATCCTAATTACCATTATAATGTAGTTGGGGCAAATGGACTTCCCGCGTGTATTGTATATGCCGGGGATATTCACCCATTAAGGGTAGGAGAGTTGCGTGCGATGATGCTTAAATCACACCCGGATGACAATACGTTTCCTAACAGATTGCTTATAGTCTATAATCACAAGGGCGATAGGGCGGTCGATCCGGAAAAGGTAGCTCCTAGTCCTAGTTATTCAACCAATAATAACGATAACCCAACGGCAATAAACAAAACAAAAGAACCATGACGATCGAAGAACTCATCAGACAACTTGAAAAATACTATAAGTCCATTGAGCCGATAACTGATAAAGTTGTAAAAGCTTCCCGGTTTTATAAGGACATTCCTTATCAGACTTTTTACTTTGATTTGTCTGGTTCGATCACGGCTAACAAACTGGGTGCTTATTTAAAAAGTACCATTACCGATGATTATTTTGCTAATCGGAATGCGATGCAATGGAATTATTATGTCGTATTTTTAGTTGAACAGGAAATTGAGGCACAAGATAGATTTGCCATTGAATCTGATCTTGACTTTGCACGGAAATTTGTGCTGAATAAAAATGCTCTGGCAGGTTGGCTCCAGCGGTTTTATGAGGTCGGCACTACCTCCGACTCGCAAATTATCGATAAGGGCCTGGCTGAAATCTGGGGAGAAAAACTTGGAGAACAAGGACTGGACTTTTTAGTGGAAAGGTCATTGCCGGTCAATTTGGGCGTGGAAAGAATTATTTCCGGTGATTTTCCAGGGACCTCTGATAAAAACAACAACAATGAATGGGTTGAAGACCATGAGGTATACTTCGGGGCTATCCAGGAATTGAAAACAATAAAGTACCGGGAATATCCGAAATCGGATGTGCCCTTTGGTTTTGGCAAGGTTAATCTGATTAATGGAGCAAATGGTCATGGAAAGACTTCTCTCCTGGAAGCTATCGAATATTTTTATACCGGCGATAATTTCAGGAACGAGGAGGCCGTTTCAAAAAAAGACTATGAGATCCAGGTCAGGTTGGAGGGAGAGACTGATTATCGTGTTTCTAAAAGCGATTTGGCCATTTTTGAAGAAAGAGATCGTGTTTGGTATAATGGTGCTAAAGGCCGTTCTGGAACTGCACTTGCTTTAAATTTTAACAGGTTTAATTTTTACAATACAGATGCCTCTTTCCGGTTGACGTTAAACAAAAATGAACTGGATGTCGAAAATGCATTCCGTGATCTGGCTCTGGGTGAAGAAATTAATCAGTTGAAAACTCATATTAAAGCTTACCAGGAAGAACTTAGACAGGGGTTTGAATGGAAAGAGCAATTGTGCCTTGAGTACCAAAAAGAGATTGATGAGGCTGCTGATACTTTAAATCAACTCTCCCGCTCAAGGGATGATTTTTCTATTTTGTTTGCCGAATTGACCGATCTGCTTTCTAAGAGTAGTATCAATATTCCTTCTTACAACCCAGAATTGCCTAATCTGGAGGAGATCAGGCATAATTTAAAAGAATTCAACGCAAATCTTAATCATTTACTAAAAGAGGTGGATTGGTTGCCGGAAGTAACCTTAAGAACAGTAAGAGAAGAATATAAAGCGTTAAATGCTATTTATGGCACTGCTAAAAAATTGAATGTTGAACTAGAGGAAATGCGCGCGAATGTAGGTCGTGTTGAAAAAGATAAGCGGCTGGCATTGCAAAAAAATAGTTTGCTCAAGATCCTGTCAAGTCTCATGAAGGAAGGAGTGACCGCGACAGATCCAAACTACAAAATTTATTTGGAGTTGAGCGATAAAAAAAAGCACTCTTTTGCGAGCTACGCTGATATGAAAAAGCATTACGAATCCAGGTATGCAAAACTTCAGTTCACCATTCCCCAATATATAGATCAATTACAACTCCGGCTACGAGAGCTTAGACATGCCCAAAGTGTAGCCAGAATATCTACGAACTGGGCACGCGAACGTCTGTCGGAGGCGCAGACAATAGTTTCCACTATTTCTGATTATGGATTTGAGTATCTGAAAATAGTCCCTGGAGTTTGTATATGCCCGCTCTGTAAGACCGGGTTTGAATCATTTGAAAAATTAAAAGGTGGCATCGAATTGGATCTTAAACTTTTAAATGAGCGCGGGAATTTTGTGGATACCTTAAAAGAAGAACAAAAAATCAACAATGAACTTCACGATTCATCTTATGATTTTGACAGGATTCAGTCTTTGGAGTTTCGTGCCATACAGTGGAAGGGTAGTGAAAAATTTGATCTGCAATCCGACACAATTGAGCACATTATCCGGGTGATCTTTGATCGGATTAAAAAGAAACTTGACCAAAGTGAATCTTCGATAGAGGAAACGAATCGTATTATTGACTGGGGCAATAAACGAAAGCTCCAACTGGAACAGCTTGAAAAGGTGCGAAGGCAGCTGGATGATTATGTCCCGGCAGAAATCACGGGATCTGCTGAAGAAGTAAACGATACTATTTTAGCATTGGAAAATGAGGTGAGAAATTTCAATGAAGAACTTGATAAACACACGACAGCAATTGATGCTTTGTCTCTCCAACACTATAATTTGTTAAAAGAATTTACTCCAATTGAATCAAGGAGGCAGGGGCGGCATTTAGAGCAACCGATTTTGAAGCGAATCGACTGCCTGAATCATTATGCTGAAAATTTCATTAATTATCAATATATGGTCTATGATCCTGACAGGCGTGTGCAGGATGTTTTAGAGGAAACAGAACATTTGTATGAGTTTGTAGATCAGTTGTGCTATGATTTGACGTTAAAAGAAAGAAGTGCCAGTTTGTCTCAACAGGCGATGGAAACCATCGATGATCGGAACGGCCAGTTAAAACGACTTAGGCCGGAGATCAAGCGCCTGGAGGATGCTTTGGATGCTATTGACTCGCTTCATGAGCATTATAGTGAGGCAGATTATTTCAATAATTTTCTGCTTGCTAATAAAGAACAAATAAAGGCTATATTTCTTACCATTCATGCCCCTAAGGAATTTATAGACATTTTAATTAGCGGTGGCAAAATTCAACTGCTAAAAACGAATGGTGAGATCAGCGATCTTTTCACGATCAGCACCGGGCAACGGTCAGCACTGGCATTAGCGGTATTTTTAACGCTTAATAGCAAAGTTAAAAAGGGGCCACAGCTCATCATATTCGACGATCCTCTTGCTTTCACTGATGACCTTAATATTTTGTCTTTCCTCGATTATCTCCGGGAAATAATTTCGGGTAGTTCCGGTGGAAAGCAACTTTTTTTTGCTACCGCAAATGAGAATCTCGCATTTCTTTTTAATAAGAAATTTGATGTGTTCAAGGATGCATACAAGAATATTGTTCTTAAGCGATGAGTTCGAACTGCCGCCCCAATTCGTTTTATGATTTCCTTAATTCATTTAAACTAATGATTTAAAAGGTGTCTGGGTTAATATTTTAGGATAGCCCTTCATTTCAATACGTGATGGCTTTAAAATTCAGGCGGTAAAATACAGCACCGCAATACCCTGATATCCCGGCAACGAGCCCACCGGCTATACCACTAATGATGGGCACCAACCACCAGGTTTGTAATTGCAGCATGTGCGCGACCCTTAGCGCGAGAATATTATCGTTGGAAAGGCTAAAAAATAATGCAGAAATGATCCACAAAATAAATATTGCCAGAAATGATTGAAAAAAAGCCATTCTGCCACTGGATTTCATCAACAGACACGTCAAAAATGAAACCGGAACTATAATCCACCATTGGAGGAAAAATTGTGATAAAAGACTGAGTATAATAATGATTAAGAATGCCATTACTTGCTAATTTCTAATTGTTTGATAATTTTTTTCGACTGATCTTTTTTATCCTTCAAAAAGAGGAGTTCGTTAAGTTCCCCGGCTGCCCAGGTATCGATCATATTGTCATAGAACCGGCTGCCGGGATTACCAGACTGACCACCCGGATAAATGCCATAACCTTTAGGAGTTTCCCCCATTTCAACGACCATTCTCCAGGACGGACCATGAAAACCGTTCAGGGAATTGATGGTTCCTTTAGCCCCGCCAATATCCAGGTCTTTGGAGCCAAAACCCGGTATTTTTGCCATATGGGCAACATTGGTACGCTTATACGCAGCCCAGGCCCATTTATCGCCGATCGTTCCCATTTTCTTTGTCAGCGTATCCAGGCTGAACCGGAAGGACTTGCTGATGAGATCCTGCAAGGTTTCCTTTTCCTTCGTTTTGACGTTGTCAAAATAGCTGGAAGCAGGATCGTTTAGCAGAAGTTCAACCGTACGGTCTCTGGAAGGATACCGCATCGGTACTCCCTCAACTGTGAATTCATCATCCCATATCTCATAGAATAACCTTTCAGCCATCACGTCAAAAATCGTTGCTGCGGGTTCATGGGCGTCATATCTTTTGTTCCAGATTCTCAGATAGTCATACGCCTTTCTTTCTGCCGGAGAAAGTTTCTCTTTTTCCAGATTTTTCAACAGGACAGGCAGGATATTTTCAGCAAGGATGCTGTAGCTGTCGAGTTGCATTTTTCGCATGGTATCCACTGTAGCTCCATTCATTTTTCCAAGCAGCTGGTTGATCCTTTTACCCCGTTCATAAGGTTCAAATTCCCAGTTGATGTAATAAGGGTAGCTCTGGTCGGTCGGCGATTGGTTCGCAGAGCTGACAAATTTTCGTTCCGGATTTTTTACGTTCGGATTCTGTGATGCAGGAATACGTCCATGCCAGTCATTTTCCGGCCTGGAACCATCAAGTAAGAATTTACCCTGGTTTTTCCATTTTAAAGGGAACTTTCCGGCAGCGGTAATGGCAATATCATTTTCATTACTGGCGAAAATAAAATTCTGCGCTGGAGCGGAATAAAAGGTTAAGGCCTTTCTGTAATCCGCATAATTAGTTGCATGGTTCAGGTGATAGAAAGTCAGAAGTTCGTTAGACTCATCATGAACTACCCAGCGTAATGCACTTCCGGTCGGAACATTGTCGGCAAGTTGATAAGATGGCTTTTTGAAATAGACGATCGGACCATGATGGGTATAGTACACGGTATCAATAACGGGCTTCCCGTCCCTGGTCAGTATCTGCTCAACGCGTTTCTTTACCGGTGCCCAGGCATTGTTATACCAGTACATCTGTCGCTGTTTATCCTTAAACCTGATCTGATAAAAATCGAGCACATCAGCGGCGACATTGGTAACGCCCCAGGCAATTTTTTCATTAAACCCGATGACGATACCGGGTGCTCCGGGCAGTGATACCCCATAGGTATTTCCTTTTGTGGTATGAAGTTGTATCTGATACCATAGGGAAGGCAACGTGAGCATCAGGTGGGGGTCGTTGGCTAAGATGGGCTTTCCCGAAAGGCTTTTTTCTCCCGATATTGCCCAATTGTTACTGCCGATGCCTTCTACTTTTTCATGCGTTTTCACATTGGTTTTTGTTTTTGCGGCAGGGAAAGCAGGAGCAGCAGGTACCGGCAAAGTGCTGAAATCCCATTTTGTGCCGGCAGGGATCATCGGATCTTCTCTGAAAGGATAATCGGGAAACAAGTCGTCCGTAACCTGATTGCCAAACTTTTGCAGGATATTACTCATATAGAACTCGTTTGATCCCATGGCCAGGGCTGCAGACATCTGTTTGAGCAGCAGGGCACATTTGATGGGTGTCCACAACTCCGGTTTGTAATCCAGCAGTTTAAATTCTATCGGATAATCGCCCTCAGATAAGCTGTTGATGTAAGCGTTAACCCCATCCGTATAAGCCAGGACCATCTCACGGCTTTTTTCGTCAGACATCATTCCCTTGAGTGAATTTTCCGCACCATACACCAGGCCCATTCTTCTCTGGTAACGGTCGATCTCGATTGCGCTGTGACCTACAACTTCACTGATCCTTCCGGCGGCATATCTGGTCTGAAAATCCATTTGCCAGAGTCGGTGCATGGCAGTCACATATCCTTGTGCCAGATAAAGGTCGCGGTCGTTGGTGGCAAAGATGTGCGGAACCATTTTATCATCAAATAATACGCTGATGGAGTCTTTGGCCCCAGGTATGGATATTTTTTCGTCTGCCAGTCCGCTGCGCTCTGCATTTTTCCAGAAACCCATAAACGGGTTGAGAAATTTGAGAACCGGAGGGATGTCGCCAATTTTTTTGTTGCAGAAGAAGATCAGTAATATGGGAATGATGATACAGAGTGTACTTTTAATTTTATTCATTTTTGAACATTGGGTATACAATTTAACGATTCCTGCTATGGTGTTGTTAAGCCGGGATTTTATCAGAGGACAGCATCTTCAGGTATCTGAAATGAGAAACTATCGAACTGTAAAGCGATTTTCTTTTATAGGGCAGGCCATGCTTGATGGCTAAACGTTCAATCATCCTGGTAATTTCAACATAATGGATATGGCAGATATTGGGAAAAAGGTGATGTGCAACATGCGTATTAAATCCGCCAAAAAACAGGTTCACTATCCTGTTATATGGTGAGAAATCTATGGTCACTTCCAGTTCATGTTCTTTTTTATGTTTCTCGATAACTCCGGAAGCATTGGGCTCAGGAAAAACCGATTCATAGATCTGATGGTTCAATACGCCTACAATGGTAAACAGGATACTGGCAACAACATGTGCAGTCAGGATGCCCAGAAGAATCGTACCTGCAGGCAGATCGATTAAGATCAGTGGCAAAGCGATGATGAAGAAAAGGTAAAGCAGCTTATTTAAACAAAGTTCCGCCAGTTTGAACCGGGGATGTTTGATTCCACTGTTGTTGCCCAGTTTTTTTCTTGCGTACACGGTAAAATCCAGCGAAAAGATGTAATAAAGCACAATCAGGCAATAAATTACCGGCGCATAATAGACCTGATATTTATGGATGGGCTTTACCTCCTGATTTCTGGATAGCCTCAGTATGGAATATTCCTCCAGCGGAATGTCATACCCTGTTCCCTCTATACTGGTAAAAGCATGGTGAACACGGTTGTGCAAGAGGTCAAATATATACGGATTGAGTCCGATCAGGGTCAGCGAGTTCAGCAAAAGCCGGTTCAGTCCTTTTTGCCTGAAAAAGGTATTATGGGAAGCATCATGTCCGATATTTAGAAAAATACCAGCCATCCCCAGGCCGAGAACCACCTCCAGAAGAAAGAATACAGGCAGGCTGTAACTTCCCAGGATCAGGAAAACATAACTGAACAGATAAGCTGCCAGGGTTAGCCCGGATTTGATCAGCATTTGGGCATTCGCGTATTTGCTCATCTTCTTTGCAGAAAAATAATCATCCACACTATTTTTGAGCTCTTCATAAAAAGGAGAAGTTGCCGTTTTATATTTAATTACCATAACTACTTCTTTTGAGGTTCAAACCAATGGGCTTTTCAATAATTACCTTTGTCATCCGGCACCATTTTTTTGTCAGCGCATACAGATCTTCGTAACCGAGAACAAGACGCCTGACCTCCGGATCATCCTTAAAGGAACAGGGAATAAGGAGCTGTGTCCCTGTGATGGAAACCTTGCCATCCATTTTCAATAACTCCACCTGAGTGATGAGCTCTTCGGTTCGCTTACATATTTTCCAGATGACCTTTAACCGTTCCACATTGGCAAAGTAAGGGAGCCAGCCAATGAAAGAATTGTTGTTCATGTCATTTTTTACCGGACGGATATACTGGTCATAAAAATGCCATCCTTCCTTTCCCATACCATTCAGGCAGGGGAGGGTTGCGCCTTCTGCATCCTGTTCGAACGTATACAGGCGGTAAAAGAGCGGGCCCAGAGAAGTATGATAAATATTGCCTAATGTGTAGCGGTCTTCATCAGTTAACCGCTGCTCAAATATACACCGGGTTGCCTTCATGATCTGCGACTGGCGGTGTCCTGCATTGGAATGCAGGTATTGCAGGTTCAGATAGACCCTACTGAGCAGGAATGTGGTAAATACGCTGGTGATGATGGAAGTGAGGATCATATCAGTTGTGGTTAAGCGTAATAAATAGAACAGATGATTTCCATCCTGTTTTTCACATTTGCAATATCCAGAAGGAGGATCTTCCGGTTTTCGGTTGTCAGTCCGGATTTCATCAGTGCCTCCAACTGAAGCGGAAGTGATAAATTATACGGATCGCTGGAAGGCCATTCAAAATGGCCCGAAATAACATTTCGCTCCTGCATCCATGCAGGGAAGCTGTCGTCTACAGGCATTGAGCAGAGGACATCATCCAGGTCAGATAAGATCAGACTTTCTCTGTCTAACAGCTTTTCGACAAGCGCTCCTATGGCATTAAAATCCTGTTGATGTAGCTTTTCGGATGGAATCTTTTTGGCGATCAGTTTGTTGTCCTGCCATTCCGAATAGAAGGAACTTTCCGGGAAACCAGCAGCGACGCGGGCGATGCTGCCATATTCAAAATTTCCAAAACCCTTTTTGTTGTCCGAAGCAGTAAGGATCAGGGCAGTACCTGCCTCTACGATATCCAATGAATCCAAACCGTATTGCCTGTTGTTGTCTACCTCAGAACTCGCCAGCAGGGCCATATTTGATTTTCCGGAAATGATCAGTTCACTTGCCACCTGACAGGAGCTGAGGAAGCCCATTGAACCGTTATAAATATCGAAGGCAAAGGTTGATTTCCCTTCTCTCACCAGCTCTTTGCTCGAATTGATTTTGGTTTTGCCCGTCAGAAAGGAAGCGATGGCAGGTTCATAAATGTAATCGTCACGCAGTGTACCATAATAAAGCACCAGGTCTATTTCATTTTTCGGGCCGTCGAGGTTTTTCAATGTCTTTTCAGTGGCACCGTACAACATTTCCATTCCCGATCGTACGGTTTTCGGGTCAAAGTCAACTTCAATCTGCCTGATTTGTACCCTGGGTCTTTCAATCGCTGCTGTTTCCGCATTCGTCGTTTTTACCTTCTGCTTTTCTATCGTTCCTTTTTTTACCCGATCAGGAAGATCATCAAATTTGTAAAGCGCAGTGCCCAGGTTTAATCCGGAACCGCTAACCGAATAAATCACCTTCTCATTGGCTTTGATCCGTCCATTGATCATGTTGTCAATAGTGGCCAGGAAATAAGTTGTTGAGGCCGTATTTCCGCGGTTTTTGATGTTGTCTATAATGTTGCCACTATGCAGCACCTCCTTATTAAAAAACTTATTCAGCTCCCGGGTGGCATTGAGAATGGTGGTGCTGGATGCCTGGTGCATGATGAAATGGTCGAAATCGACACCCCATCTGTTTTTCTCCAGAGTATTCAAGGCATGACGGGCAGCTTCGATATAACCTGCTTCACCCATCCTTATTGCATCTGTATGAATGATAAAGCCGCCATGTGTTCTTTCTGTAGGCTGGATGATACACAAATCGCTGTATTCTCCCATGGTGAACAGGTCAAGGTCCTGAAAGCCGGTTTCTCCGTTTTCACCAAGCTCAACAATCATGGCCAACCCCGCGTCACCTGCAGTCAACGCTGCAATCTTGCGGTCACTGATTCCTTCCACTTCCCGCTGCGCAGTCTTTGTCACATGACTTAAATACTCAGAACTGAAGATCAGACATTTCTTTGCAGAATTGTTTTTGAGAAAAGATTCTGCAATCACCAGTCCTGTGAATATCCCGGCGCAGGCATTGGAGATGTCAAAATTCTGTGCATTCGACATGCCAAAATGTTGTTTAACATGGTAGGAAAAGGAGGGGTCAATCTGTATGGCAAGTTTGCCATCTAACCTGAAAATACCACAGCTGATGATCAGGTCAATATCGTCGGGCTGGTATTTGGAAATGCTGAAACATTGCTGTATCGCCTCAATGGCAAGCGAAAGGGAATCTTTTCCTTCCGGCAGGTTCCTCACGCTCTCGATACCGGTGATTCTTTGCATCGGAAACCTGATGCGCTCCGAACAGCCGTTAACAATATCAACTGCGGAAACTTCCGTTTCAGGCAAATACTTTCCGATGCTTTCGATGATCTTCCTGATCGGGTAAAAAAAGGAACGATAGAAAAGCAGAAGGTAAAAACGACGAATGCGGAAACAGCAGCGATTGAAAGACCCAGGGTACAAAT
>JGI24806J26614_1000763_pt1 | contig 10733 bp, 9 predicted proteins | sample Kansoi200umMDA_FD_26614 | JGI IMG/M metagenome (IMG submission 26614) | reverse complement strand
CGGGAGTGAGACCCAGTATTTTAAATCCATTGTCCTATCAGCAAGCCAACGTACTTGGCCTTCAAAATCTTCTTGATTTTGCTAAAGAAAAGCAAATCCCACAATTCGTCTTTGCTTCCAGTAGTAGCGTTTACGGTATTAACGATCATTTTCCCTGGAAGGAAGATGAACAATTATTTCCCATCAGTCCTTATGCAATGACTAAACTTGCCGGAGAAATGCTTGGTCACGTATATAGCAAACTGTATGATCTTCGGTTTATTGCCTTGAGATTTTTTACTGTCTATGGGCCGGGCCAGCGGCCCGATCTCGCCATTCATAAATTCACCAAGGCTATTTTGAATGACAAACCCATCACTGTGTATGGGGATGGAAGTACAAGCAGGGACTATACTTATGTCGATGATACCATTGCGGGAATTGTTAGTGCAATAAACTATGATATGACAAATTTTGAGATCATTAATCTGGGGAATAATTATGCTGTGTCTTTAAGAGATCTCATACATTCCATTGAAAAAGTAATTAACAAAAAAGCGATAATTGAGCAACTTCCTGAACAACCCGGTGATGTGCCAAAAACATTTGCTGATATTTCAAAGGCAAAGCGATTGTTGGGGTATGACCCAAAAACCAATCTGAATGACGGCTTGGAAAAATTTCATAAGTGGTTTACTCAACACGAGGAACTTTTACTGAATAGTTAGTGTCGCAAAAAGATGGACCTTCACACAGTAATTTCCAACGAAGGTTTTACTTCTTGTTTCGCCTGGTATACTTTACGAACCGTGTAAGTCTTTTTATTTTGTGATTCGAAATAAGTGCGGACGCTGATTTCCGCAACAATGCCGATAGTTATAAGTTGAATGCCACCGAGCAGAAATATCAGGCCGAGGATCAGCAAAGGTTTACCCCAAATATCATGGCCCATTATTTTTAATACAAGTAGATACAGATTGATAATTACTCCGATGCCTAAACTAATAAAGCCAATTGTGCCAAAGAGATGCATCGGTTTCTGAATATACTTTCGAAAAAAGACCATTAATATAAGGTCAGACAGTACTCTGAACGTTCGGCTGATGCCATATTTGCTCTTCCCAAATTTGCGGGGGTGATGTTTTACATCTACCTGCGTAATTTTTGCGCCCTGTAATTTTGCAAGCACGGGAATAAAACGATGTAACTCGCCATATAAATTGAGTTCTTCAGCAATTTCCCTGCGAAAAACTTTTAACGTGCATCCATAATCCTTGATATACACGCCTGTCATCCGGCGAATAAGTGAATTGGCAATGTTGCTGGGAATTTTTCGGAGAATAAATCCGTCCTTTCTATTTTTCCTGTTGCCTGCAACTACATCCCAATCTTCGCGTTTCAGCAAATCAAGCATGGCCGGAATATCAGAGGGATCATTTTGCAAGTCGCCATCCAGCAGTGCGATATATTTTCCGGATGAATAGTCAATTCCTGCCGTCATTGCGGTACTTTGACCATAATTTTTTCTAAGCTCAACAAGAATAGTTCGGTCATCGGCGTAATTCAATACCTGCAGTTTCGTTTTATCTGTTGAGCCATCATCTACCAGCACAACTTCATAATCAATTCCGTTTAGTGAACCGCGAATATTTTCCAGCAGAGGTTTTATATTCTCCTCTTCATCCATCACGGTTATTACGACAGATAATTCCCTCATATTCATCAAAGGTAATATGAGGATTTTAGATTTGCGGCTTGCGATTTCAGATTTATCCGACAGCGATCGGATCTAAAATCCAAAATCCGAATTGAAAATTAACGAATGCTCTTTTCAAAAGATTCCAGCTAATTCAAGGCTCTTCTTTTTCAATTTTAATATTTCAATATCTTCTATGATTGGATCGGGTGCAAGAATCAAGGATACATTATTTTCTCTCCACCAGTTATTATTCTTCAGATTTTCAAAAGCTACTACGCCAACAAGATATTTTCTCTCCTGCTCGGCATGCCATTCTTCAATCCATTCAAATTGTTCTCTGGGAATAATGTCCCAGTCGTCGAAGCTTACATAAACCTTCAAAAAAATATCATCACACAATTGGTGAGGCTGATGGTGATACAATTTCTTATACTCATACTTGTATTGATAACGGAGCGCAGAAATATCACTCAGTACGGCGGAAGCCGTTGCAAAACTGCCGGCGCCTTTGCCATAAAAAAATTGCTGATCGGCGAAGCCGCTTTCAATTACCACACCATTGTATTCATTTTTTACGAATGCTAGGTGATCATCATGTTTTACAAATTGAGGCAACACGAACGCCGTCACCTTCCCATTTTTCAATTTTTTTGCCTGTGCTACCAGTTTGATCTCATAATTCTTTTCCCTGGCCACCATCGCATCACCCAATTGAATATTCTGGATGCCATTAAATAGAATATTTTGGGTGCTTTCCACTATGCCGTAGGCATGCGCAAGCAACAGTGCCCATTTATTTACCGCATCATGGCCTTCTATATCAAGGGCGGGATTACTTTCTGCAAACCCCAATTGCTGTGCCTGCAAAAGTGCTTGCTTAAATTCAAGTTTGTCTTCAAATATTTTTGTGAGAATATAATTGGTAGAACCGTTTATAATTCCTTTAATGGAGTGGAGAAGGTCATTATCATAGTATTCTTCAAGATTGCGGATTACCGGAATGGATGCGCAGGCAGCAGCTTCATATAAAAACGATCTTTCTGTTTGCTGTTGCAACTGTAAAATTTTGTGTAAATGCTCGGCTATCATCTTTTTACTGGAGCTTACTACGTCTTTCTTATTGCGCATTGCCTTTGTTACAATACGGAAGGCTGCGTCCGCATCATCAATTACTTCAACAATAACATTGATCTGCGGATCATTGAGCAGCAGGTCCCTGTTAGTGGTAAACAATTCAGCAGGGGCATTTCTTTTTTTCTCAGGATGCTTGATACAGATCTTTTTGATGCTCGCTTGCAGGGATGGCGTTTGCTTTAATATTCTATATAACCCTTCACCTACTGTTCCAAAACCAAAAAGACCGATCACCAATTTTTTGTGCGTTTCCATGTTTTTAAAACTATTAAGTATTCATTGTGCAATTTCCTTTATGAGGGAAAATAAATTATCAACTAACAGACGTTTTTAAGATTTATTTAATACAAATTAAAAAGCCCATCCCTAAACCAGACGAGCTGTAACTTGTGCACTTGATGCTATCCGATTCAATGCAAAGATAATTCGCGTAATTTTTGTTTCAAACCGATTCGAGAAAAAGGCTCTAACACCTGTTTGCAAAATTCAGCAGGTGCATTTTCTGAACATTTCAAGAGGGCAAGTTCTTCTCAAGCCAATCATTTTGCGATCGAGCCGATTGTTCAATATCTATTTTATGTTCTATTTTCTCCTGGGCGTTGTGGATGGCTTTTGAGATCATGTTGTGCTCAATGCTTTGCTTTTCGCTCATGCCCATTTGTTTCATCATTTGTACGATCTTATCCGAACCAAATCTCTTAAACAAGGGCTCATCAAGAGCAGACAACACTTTCACCTCTTCCAAACGAAGATTTTGAAATAACTCATTCTCTTTTTTCTTTAAAGGATAGTGTTCGGCAAAAACAATTGGAGTAGCCTCGATATGTTGGTGGCGGACTTCTCTTGCCGTTGTTATATTTATGTTACCTGGTATTTGCCCGGATAAAAATTCTTGTGCCTCCCTCAATGTCTCATCAAACCAAAAAACAAAAACGGTATTTTCGGCTTTCTTCCAGAAATCAACAACCCCATTCCATTTTGATTGCGAATTCATCCAAATAATGTCTCTTACTTGAATTTGGCCCTTTTTCTTAAAGAGGTTAAACATAGCGAAGCGACTAATTTTGAATAAAACTATCGAGAAAGAGCCATATATGCTTGAGGAGGTGCAAAAAGAAGAGCCCCGAATAAATCGGGGCCCATCACGTCCCTAGTCCCTGTAAGAAAATAGTTCAAGAATTTATTGTTGGTTGGTCGCTGTAACCTGTTCAACCTTTGTGCCTGTGAAAACAAAAGGCGGGGTAACCTTCTTTACTTTTGTTTTTGTTTTGTTGCTCTTTGTCTTTGTAACCGGCATTTCTGTAGCGGCTGCCTCTTCCGTTGTGCTTGCAAATACTGAAGCAGGATCTGCATCGTTGAAAGGACGGCCTAACATAAGAGTGACAACTTTTGAATCCTTGTCATAGATCAATGTTCCTTCACGAACATCGTTACCTTCTGCGGTTTTTTGTGCCGGGATTTTGTACGTAGCTGGTGCTTTTTTCATAACTCCTTTTATTCTCCCTTCAGGTAAACCATCTATCCAGACAAAGCCTTTGTTCTGCTCGTCCAGCATAACGGTTATTTTTTGATCGGCATTGGTGCTTGACTGATACTGACCAATTACAGGAAAAATCTGTTCCGTAGTCATGGGACTCGGCATTGGTACCAACGTGTATTTAGAAAGAATGGAGTCGACAGTTGGATTTGGATGCTTTTTTTCCTGTGCTGTGGGTTGAGTGGGCTGCGTTGGCTGTTGTGCAGTTACCGCTAAGGTTAGCAAAAGGGATGCTATGCCTGCAAATAAGGTCTTTTTCATACTATATCTATTATGTTGTGATTAAATGGTACTCGGCTGTCTTGTTTCAAAATACTGTGCCAAAAGTCTTTTTTGAGATAAAAATTCAAAACTTTTTTTCTATATCAATTAAATTTTTGATGCAAACTGGTGTTTTCATACAGTCTCTTCTCTTATGTTCCGGCCATACCAAATTTTAGCATTGGCGGCTAACACCGATTCCCGTTTATTGCCCCTTCGGCTGTGCACTATTCATTATCTTCGCAGCTTCCCAAATTCATTATGGCAAAAGAAAAAGATAACGGCACAATAACCCAGTCTGCCGATCAGGAAGTGATTGAAGTGTATGGGGCCAGGGTCCATAACCTAAAGAATATTGACATCAATATCCCAAAGAATAAATTAGTGGTTATTACCGGTATTAGCGGTAGCGGAAAATCCTCCTTGGCTTTTGATACCATTTATGCTGAAGGCCAGCGTCGGTATATGGAAACTTTTGGTGCTTATGCCCGGCAATTTCTCGGCGAAATGGAAAGGCCTGATGTCGATAAGATCACCGGTCTTTCACCTGTCATTTCCATCGAGCAAAAGACCACCAACAAGAATCCACGCTCAACCGTGGGCACCGTTACCGAAGTCTATGATTTCTTGCGGTTACTTTTTGCAAGAATCGGAGAGCCTTACAGCTTTAATACGGGCAAAAGAATGGTGAAATGGAGCGAGGAAGAAATTGTAGAAAATATTTTCAAGAAATTCCAGGACCAAAAGATTAGCCTGCTCGCACCCTTGGTTCGTGGACGCAAAGGACATTACCGTGAGCTTTTTGAAGAAGTGCGGAAGAAAGGTTTTTTGAAAGTAAGGGTAGACGGCGAAATCCGCGACCTCACTCCAAAAATGCAGGTAGATCGATATAAGATACATGACATTGAATTAGTAGTAGACCGCCTGCAAGTCACAAATGATCTGCGATCACGGCTTAGCCAGAGTGTACAACAAACATTAAAACTTGGAAAAGATTTGATGTTTATATTGGTAGACCTCACCCCTAACCCTACTCCAAAAGAGAGGGGAAAAACTGCTGGTGGGCAAAAAGCTAATGAACGTTTTGAGGGTTCAACCATCCCTCCTTCCGGTAGGGACTTAGGGAAGGTTTTGATACAATACAGTAAGCAATTGATGTGTGAAGACACAGGCATCAGCTACGAGGAACCATCTCCAAATTCCTTTTCATTTAACTCGCCTTACGGAGCCTGTCCAGTATGCAAAGGGCTGGGCACTATGTTTCATGTAAATATGGAGGCTGTAGTTCCCGACTGGAGTCTTAGTATCAACGAGGGAGGTATTGCTCCGCTAGGTGAAGAAAGGGAAGCTTATATATACAGACAGGTACAGGAGATAGCGAGGAAAAATAAAATTGGTCTGCAAAAGCCCCTAAAAGAACTACCCAAAAAATCACTGAATATCTTATTATACGGGAATGAAGACGGGAACGAGGCTGAGATGGATTTTGAAAATATGCAGTTTGACCCCGAATCTCCTTTTGAAGGAATAGTGAATATGTTGAAACGCTGGTTCAATAATGGATACAGTGAGGGATTACGAGACTGGGCAGAAGGATATATGGAATTAAAACCTTGCGAATCCTGTGGCGGAGCAAGATTGAAAAAAGAAAGTCTTTGGTTTAAGATAGTTGGCAGAAACATTGCTGAGCTGAGCAACATGAACCTCGATAATCTTGCAGCCTGGTTCGATGGCATAGAGCTAAGAATCTCAGACAAGCAAAAAACCATTGCAAGGGACGTATTGAAAGAAATAAGAGAAAGACTTCAATTCTTACTGAATGTAGGGTTGTCCTATCTTTCTTTAAATAGACCATCCAAGTCTCTCAGTGGTGGTGAATCGCAGCGTATACGCCTGGCAACACAAATCGGTTCGCAACTCCAGGGTATTACTTATATTTTAGATGAGCCTTCCATTGGTTTGCACCAGCGTGACAATCATCGGTTAATCGATGCGTTAAAGAATTTGCGCGATATTGGAAACAGCGTGCTGGTTGTTGAGCATGACAAGGACATTATGTTATCGGCCGATCATTTAATCGATATTGGGCCAAGGGCCGGCTATCATGGAGGAAAAATTGTAGCACAGGGTTATCCATCAACATTATTAAAGCTTGACACGCTTACATCGAGTTATCTTAATGGAGATCGTAGAATTGAAACACCCAAGGAAAGACGAAAAGGAAACGGAAAATTCCTTGAGCTCAAAGGAGCGAAGGGAAACAATCTGCAAAATGTGGATGTGAAATTTCCTCTCGGAAAATTTATTGTTGTGACAGGGGTGAGCGGTAGCGGCAAATCCACATTAATCAATGAAACCTTATACCCGTTACTTGCAAAACATGCATACGGCTCAAGAGTTACCCCATTGGAGTTTAAAGGTATAGAGGGGCTTGAGCACATTGATAAAGTAATCGAAATTGATCAATCACCCATTGGCCGAACACCAAGGAGTAACCCGGCAACATACTGCGGTTTTTTTACTGACATCCGGACATTGTTTGCTTCAGTGCCTGAAGCAAAGATCCGTGGTTATACTGCTGGTCGTTTTTCTTTCAACGTAAAAAGCGGCCGCTGCGATGTCTGTGAGGGTGGAGGAATGCGAGTCATTGAAATGAATTTCCTGCCTGATGTATACGTTCATTGTCAAAAATGCAATGGCAAGCGTTACAATCGGGAAACACTTGAAATTCGGTACAAAGGAAAATCTATTGCAGACGTACTGGCAATGACGGTGGAAGAAGCAGTTGAATTTTTTCAACAGGTGCCTTATATATACCGCAAAATAAAAGTGCTTGATGAAGTTGGACTAAGCTATATCACTCTTGGCCAGTCTGCGGTTACATTAAGTGGGGGAGAAGCGCAACGAGTAAAACTGTCGACTGAATTATCAAAAAGAGATACCGGTAAAACATTTTATATCCTCGATGAGCCAACAACCGGGCTTCATTTTGAAGATATACAGCACTTGCTGGATGTATTGAACAAATTGGTGGACCGTGGCAATTCGGTGCTGGTTATTGAACACAATATGGATGTAATAAAAGTCGCAGACCATGTTATTGATCTTGGTCCGGAGGGAGGTGACGGGGGAGGAAGAATTCTGTTTGAGGGAACTCCGGAAGAGTTGATAAAAGATAAAGTAAGCTACACTGCTGAATTCTTAAAACAGGAGCTTGAATTGGTTAAATGAAATTAAAAGCCCCGATCAATCGGGGTTTTTAATACTTTCTTATGGCGCAGTGGGAGGTTTTTTATTTTCCAATTTAATTAAGCCAGCAACCCATGCCAGACCCGCAAGACCTGCGACCAGGCAAATCCATAATCCAAATCCGCCGCTCACACCGCCAAAGCCCCCACCAAATGAGCTGAGTCGTAAAAAAAATATAAGTGCTCCCAAAGCAATAGCTCCGAAGGAAGCCATCGCTATTTTTTTAGAATTCTCATCGAAGGGCTTTGTTTTATCTCCCATTAAACAGGCCACTGCAACTCCAGCAACCCCTAGCAAAGAAAGTATTCCCCAACTTCTAAATCCATTTACCGAACCACTGGCAAAACCATAGCTTACAGTAACCCATGGAAGAATTAATGATACAAATGCAACGCCTGCGACAACTAAGGAATAGAGTTTTTGTTTGTGGAAGTTCATTTGTTCCATAAAAAAAGTTGTTTTGGTTTTGCCTACTCGTTTGGCTTTTCGGCAATCGCCCCTTACTTTTTGGAGTGTTCAGGTTTGTCTCCTCCTCATAGGGCTGTGACAATTTAAATTCCTTTTTTAATAAATAGAATAAATAACTATTTTTTTTTTGAACGCTTTAATAACATGCGGCTACTAATTGCAAGCAGAGCATTATAATGTTGAATAGAAGAGAGCGGCCCAATGAGCGGCTAGATTTGTGTTGTAGATAACATAAAAACTTTGGCACCTTTCGTGGGCAATTCCCCGTAAATGCGGCAGGGAGTGATTGAGAAAATCTTTTTAGAAATTTGTCAGACCGGCTGACAGGTTTCATACGGATACCAGATTTTAGCAATTTCCCCGCCAGTACGGGATTCTTAGTTATGGTAAGGAAAGAACTACCTTTTGAAAAGTGCCCGGTAAGTTGGCAGAGAGTAATTAATAAAATGCGTATACTAGACTATGAGAGTACCAATAGAGAACGGATTAGGTTTGATCAACCAGGTATTAGATTTTATTAAGCCCCCTGCCGTTACCGGAACAGAGTTTATGTAAAAGAACTTTATCTGAATTCTATTTTTCCTGTAGAAATATATTCGTCCTCGCAAAAGACATGATACATGTACGATCCTCTTTTCAACTCATTGATCGTTTTTCTTTCACCAGCTTTCATTTTATAATTGAGTACCATGTTGCCATTTATATCGAATACAAGAAAATCTATTTCTTTTTGAACACCAGATTTGGCCACCACATGCATCGCTTTCCTGATCACATCGGGGTACACCTTCACTACATTCTGCATTTTCGATGCCTTTTCCTTTTTTGCTGGTCCCTTGTCGTCTTCAAAAAAATTGGCTGATGAAGTTTTATTCGACTTGCTTGTGGCGGATAATTTTGTTTGTGTTATACAAATAGATACGATCAGTAAAACCGTCATTGTTCGTAACAACACAAAGATTACCCGGCTGCGTTTCATAACGTTGATTTTTATAGGGTGGAAAAAGCAGTTTTTTAGTTTAATAATATTTGGGGCAGCGAAGCTGGCGTGCAGCTCTTCCGTTCGGTGTGTTGCTGCCGTTTATTCTCCAACCCATGCGGATAATAGTAGAGAAAAAAGCATCGTTTTCTTTAGGGTCACCACGTTGCTCATCCAGGAAAGGGCGGCTCGTTGGAGTGAGCTCATCGCTTCTGTAGTACAACTGGCTTGCTAAAGCTGCTTTATCAGGAGATAAATAAGTATTAAATAAAAGAGGATCAATATAAGTCGTGCTCACATCATCAACATAGTCAGTAAACAGTTTTCTATGCATTATTTCTAGCCCAATGAACATATTTTCCTTCATGTAGTACTTAAAACCAAAACCCATCGGAACTTCCATTTGAGTAAGCTTATAAACCTGCCTGTCGGGATATTCATTAAATCCCTGGCCTTCTGTATGCAGCGGTTGTAACGCTACCCAGTTTCCATCAGCGTCTTTAGTTTTAGGATTAAAATGGTATGCACCTACACCGATTATGCCATATGGCCGAATTTTTCCGAGCAGGCCATCGTATTGCTCAATAAAAACAGTTGGATAAAATTCCAAGCCTACATGTGCTTCCACCAGACTGGATCTGAAATTAAGATTGCGGGTCAAACGGTAACGTTCTGCTCCTCCTTTGTCGGGCGCCTGTTTATCATCACCCTCCAACACACCGGCGTTTACTGCGAAACGAAATCCCAGCCATTCATTAGGAGTAACAGTGACAAACAATCCTTTGCACAATTTGGTTAGAGGAAAGTCCACATCTTTAACAAATGTTCTACCCAGCCCATAACTGCCCCCCAGATCACCGAGGAAAAACATGGGCCCAAGGCCAATACCTAGCTCCAGTTTGCCATTACCGGTGGTTATAGATTGTGAAAATGATGTGTGAGATGAAGTAATAAGAATGAGAGCAAACGCGATTGCTCGCACACAGTGTACAATTCTTTTCATAGATACTAGATTTTACTGGTTTCTCTTATTGGATTTACAGCGAACAAAATAGAAAAGAAAAATAGGAAATCAAATGTGCAAGAAGTTATTTTTTTATTGTGTTGGACGTTTAGGTTTTTATACTTAGAAGAATTACGAGTAAACTAAAAAGGAATTAGTAGATACAATTAACTCTTACATCTGTGGTCTCGTCATTTCAATATGCTCAACGCCATCTTCAAGATATACATTGCTCGACTGTACAAAACCAAATGACTCGTAAAATTTTTTCAGGTATAATTGGGCGCCTAACTTAATTCCCATCTCTCCGAATAATTTTTCAGTGGCTTCTATAGCTTCTTCCATCAAAATTTTACCCGTCCCATTCCGCCTGGCTGCAGGCGATGTAACAACTCGTCCGATTGATGGAAGATCATATGCAATG